>MDTB01083136.1_pt1 | contig 31076 bp, 34 predicted proteins | sample 811161 | NCBI WGS metagenome assembly MDTB01 (sample SAMN05326650, study PRJNA326480) | marine metagenome | isolation source: seawater | place: Mediterranean Sea | collected 2009 | reverse complement strand
TTCATGAAATATATAATTACTTGGATAACCTAAAATTAAATTCTGATCATGATATAACTGTTGATTTTACTGGTGGATTAATAATTGATTATGAAGAAGTTAGATCTGTTGCTTCAGGAGCAGTTTATTCTGGCTTGTTGAGTTTCATTTTAGTTGCAATTCTATTATGGTTAGCTTTTAAAAATATCTATGTTATTTTCTCGATTTTATTAACAATTTTTATAGGTTTAATAATTACCTTAGGTATAACATCAGTTACCATAGGTTCTTTAAATCTGATTTCTGTTGCTTTTGCTGTTTTATTTATTGGACTTTCAGTTGATTTTGGAATTCAAGTTTCATTAAGACTAAAAGAAAAACTAATTTATAAAAAGAACAATAAATTTGAAATTCTTAATAACTTAACAAATATTTCAAAAACTCTAATCATAGTTGCTATACCCTCAATAATTGGTTTTATATCATTTGTACCAACTGACTATAGAGGGTTGTCTGAGCTTGGAATTATTTCAGCCATAGGGTTGATTGTTGGTCTTATATTAAATTTGTCATTACTACCAAGTTTAATTAATTTTATTACGTCAAAAATGAACTTAACTTTTGATGATTCAAACTTTAGTAAATTTATAGATTTTATTTTTAAAAATAAAAAAGTTATATATTCAACCTTCGTTTTAATTTTTATTTTTTCATTATTAAACATTAAAAAGATTAAATTTGATTCTGATGCTTTAAATTTAAAAGATCAAAAATTACAGTCAGTAAAACTTGCTAAACAATTAATAGAAAAAAATCCTACTTCTGATTATGTTGTTTCGTTAGTATTTGAAGAAGAAGAATTTAAAAAGTTTAGTATTTCTCATCCAATTTTTAAAAATGAAAATGTAAAATCTTTTTTTAGTTTTAATAAAATTGTTAGTCAATATGAGTCAGAACAACTTGATTATCTAAAATTTCTATTATCAAATAATTCTTTTCTTAAAACTAATTCTAATAATGATGAAATAGAAAGATTAGATTCTTATCTAGACAAATATATAGAGAAAAATTTAAATCCTTTAAGTGATAACGCTAATAAATTAAAAAAAGAATTGATAACTCTAAATAAAGAGGGTTTTTCATCTTCTGAAATCACAAATCTTCTATTTGGTGAATTTAATAATTTAATTTCTTTTATTAATAAAATTGGGTTGATACCTGAAGACATTTTAGACTATGTACCAAAGAGCTTCAAGGAGCGATATGTATCAGATGACAATTTGTATAGGATTGAAATTTATCCAAGTCAAGATCTTTCAAAACCAAAAAATTTAAAAAATTTTGTAAAAGTCATTGAGAATTATTTTCCTAATTCAACTGGAATGCCAATAATTCAGTATAATGCAGGTAAAGTCGTAACTGAGTCGTTTGTGAAAGCTCTTATTATTTCTTTGATATTTTTAGTTTTTTTTCTCATTTTGATTTTCCGGAACATCTTATATGTCTTTTTTTGTATTTCTTCATTAATTTGTGCATTTATACTGACAATATTTTCTATGATAATATTTAAAATAGATTTGAATTTTGCAAATATGATTGCAATTCCACTTTTATTTAGTCTTGGAATAAGTTATCCATTATATTTTTTAAGAAGATTCGAAGAACTTGGTGATGTTAAGAAAATATACAGTACTAATACTCCTTTAGCGATTCTATTTAGCGGGTTAACAACTATATTTTCTTTTAGTACATTGTATGTTTCTCCTCATAATGGAACTTCCTCGATGGGACTCTTGCTATTTTTAAGTTTAATGAATACATTGATTTCGAGTTTAATTTTACTTCCATTAATAATGGAAATGTTAAAAAAAAAATTAGACTTAAAAGTTTAAATTAGAATCCAATTACCATCTTCACTTCTACAGGCAGTAGAGTTTTCTTCAAATATTTCTTCATTTTTTTTAACGACTTTTTTAAAATCTCTACAATTCTTGTTTTTAATTTTATAGTTATTTAGCGGAATAACTTCACCGGTTACATTTTCATTTGAATTACTTGTCCAAGAATTTTCTACATTATCAGGATTGTAATTTAGGGAATTTTCAATTACATTATTGAATTCTTCTTTTTCATCATCGTTAAGAACCTCAACGATTTTGCCCCCTAGAATATAACCAGCTGCGCCACCTAATATTGTTGTTATGTCTTTAGCTACACCAGAGCCTACTTTTGACCCTAAATAACCACCTACGGCTGCTCCAATTAATTGACCAAAAACTTTTTTGTCACTAGTACTTTCACATGACAAGAGTATAAATAACAAAGTAAATACTGAAAAAAAAAATTTAAGCATTAATGTAAATTTAATTAAAAAATATTTAATTACAACTTTTCCTTCTTATTAAAACCTCTAAAACATTTAAATCTAGGAAACCTTAAACTCCAAAAATCACCATCTTGACTTTTACTTATTGAATCAGCTTTAATTTCGACTATTTGACCAATAAGTTTTTCTCTGTTTTCCCAAAAATTTTCTCTCTGTTCGTCAGTAAATCCTGAGCCAATATTTAGTTTAAAAAATTTTCCATTATCTTCTCCTTCTGCTATTAATGCACCGAGTTTGCCGCAATTTCTTCCTGAACCCTCTTCATAACTTTTAACTTCTAATGAAATTTCTATAACTGGTTTAAGTTTTAGCCAAGTTGACGATCTTTTACACTCGTAAAAACAATTTGGATCTTTTATCATTATCCCTTCATATCCATTTACAATCGAATCAGTATTAAATTTTTTAAAAATCCCCTTACCCTCTTCGGTATCCAAATTAATTAAGGTTTTATCAATTAATTTAACATTTTGAAGTAAATCTCGATTTTGTTCATACCATTTTTTTAAATTTCTACTTCTTTCTCTATAAGGAATTTTTTCTATTCCAAGTTTAAAGTTTTCAAAAGAAAGAGTGTCAAACAAAAAAAGAGTTGCATCTTTGTTCTGGGATGAAACTTTTCTGTGAATTTGTTTCATCAATTCTTGAAAATTCTTACTGACAATTTCTCCATCAAGAACTATTGCAGATTCCAATTGATGATGATTGATACATTTAGAAAGTTGATTCTGAATATGATTAAAATTTGTTAATTCCTTACCATTTCTGCTAAAAAAATCAACTTTACCATTTGGATAAAGTATAGCAATAACTCTCACTCCATCAAGTTTCACTTCTATAAATTTATAACCAATTAGTTTTTTCTGATGTGAATCAGAATCTTGTGCTAATTGGCATGCAAAAACAGGAATAGTGTATTGTGAAAAATTATTTTTTTTGGCAACATTATTTATTGTTTTTTCTGAAACACCGCATCTCATATCTTTTTGTAAAATTCTTTTAAAGAAATAATTCCATTCATCCTTTTCAGATTTATTCATCATCTCCTTTATTTTGTCTCTTGCAGCGTGTCCAGTAAGATTTCTTGTCATAAGTTGATTGCACAGTTCATTGAAGTCATCCCAAGATAAACCATTCCCATCAGAAATGGATTCGGGAATTTGTTTTACGCCAAAGGTGAGTAGTTTATTATAGGCTAACTTTAAACCTTCTAGAAAAAATTTGTTATTATTAATCATTTGATCATGAATAATCTTTTCTTTCAAAATTCTTGAATTAGTGCTTTCTAGTGCTTTTATAAGTTTATGATTTTCCATCAATGATTTCTTGAACTTTTGATTGATATCTACAATATTTACAATTTATATTAATTGGTGGTATTTGATCCGAATTTAAAATCTTATAGATAGAATCAAATGTTGGTTCAATCCAACTAAGATCTAAAGTTCTTTCAAAAATTAATAATTCAAAATCTATTTTTTTAGATTCATTAGGAAAACGTTCTGAAGTATTTAAATAAACTAGAATTCCAGTTGAGCTTGTTTCTATTGAATTTTTTGATAGAAGATAAGAGTACAATGAAAGTTGTTTCCAATACCCAGGCCAAATATTTTCTGCATCAATGTCTTTCTTTCTCGATGTACTTTTAATAACTACTGGGATATTCTTTTTTGTTTCTTGGCATATCCAAATATCATCAAGGTTCGCTTTAATTTTAAAGTTAGTTTTCTTGTCAATATGAAATATTCCTTTAAATGGATGAGTCCAGTCTTCTAGAAATGTATTATTACTAGGAATCAATTTTTTATTTATTTTTGATGAATCCGGAAAAATATCTTGATTTATACGAAATTCATTAAGAATGCTTTTAAAATGGTTTACAACAAATTTATTAATTACAAGAGAAGTTCCGTGCGGTCTTTTTATTCCAAATCTTTGATCAAGATAAAAACATCTTTGGCAATCAAAAAATAAATCTATTTTAGTTCTACTTATCGTAAAAGGAGTTAAATTATTTTTAATATATAATTTCTTTTTCCACATAAATCTTTTTATCAAATAAATAATTTATTTATTTAGTTTCATATTTATTCTATCAAAATGTTTTTACTTATCTAATTACTTATTTATTATAAAAAATTTATCTTTTAAAATAGAATTGACAATTTATTTATATTTGGAATTATCTTTTAATGTACTTATTAATTTTTTTTTTAATACCTAAAATTCTCTTGTCAATTGAACTTGATTTAATTTGTACAAATAAATATTCAATTTTAAAAGAAGTTGATGTTAAAGATGTTTTTTTGTTGTTAGATTCCGAAACAAAAAAAATTGATCTAGGTGGTTTGTCTTTTTACGCAGATGATTTTTCAATAACCAAATCTAATATTTCATGGAACGCTAACAACATAAGTATTTATCCAGAATCAAATGGTGAAATTTCTGGAATTCTAGGAAGATACTCAGGAGATTTGGTCCTAAAATTTAAAAGAAACGATGAAAATAGAGAAAGATCATTAGTCTTTAACTGCAGAAAATTTGAACTTAGAAAACGAAAATTCTAATTTAAAAAAACTTTTTTAATGTCTATATATTTATGAATTTCATTTAAGCAAAATTCCAAAAACTTTTCCTCATCAAATCTATTCTTTTGACTAAAAATTCTATCTATATTCCGTGATTGAATAAACTTGTCTTCAGGTTTAAGTTTGGATAATTTCTTCAAATATCCCAGCGGCATTCTAAAGTTACCTAATGTGACAGAATGAATTAATTTTGTATCAAGTGATTTAAACACATATTTAAAAAAGAATTTATAGTTATTCAGATCACCTTCTAAAATTAGTGGATCAAATCTCAATCCTATTTGCCATCCTATGTTTTGAAGAGATATAAGAGTAGCTATTCTTTTTTTTAAACTTGGTGTATTTTTTTCATAACTTTTCACAATAAAATCAGGGTTAAGACTCAATGCAGTGATGAAGTTTTTTTGTGGTTTGTTTTTCTTTAGTACAGCAATATTTACACTTTTTGATCGAATTTCAAAAAAACTATTTTTTGTTATCGAGAAGTGTTTTAAAAGTTGATCAACAAAATTGGTTACATTTTCAAGAGCCAAACTGTCGCAATCATATCCTGAAAAAAAACATTTTTCGTCATTATCCTTTTCAATGATTTGCTCTATTTTATTGAAAAAATCTTCATAATTTATAAACAATAAGAAATTTGCAGAGTTGAGCATCCCTTGAAGGTAACAATAATTACAATCATACAGACAATTTAACATATGAGAAAAATAAAAGTTTTTTTTAAATCCTATTGAGAATTCCTTTGGAGCTTCATAAATAAATTTATTATTTTTTTTTGCAAGCACAAGCGATGGGTTGGTCTTCTGAATTCTAAAGTTTTGGTTATTATTATTAAAGACTTCAGAGTAGTTGTTACAGAGTATAATATTTTTGTATTTGACTTTTGAGATAATTTTTTCCGTATTTGGATGATTAATTATACCTTTTTCAACATAAATATTTGAGATTTTCATAATTTTAACAATTTCTTCATCAATTTTATATTATACTCGCCTTTCATTTCTGGGTTGAAATCTTTTTTATTTAATTTTCCTTTTTTAATTAAATAAAGTTTCATAAGAGTCTTCATTTGATTGGTTTCTGTAAAAGAAAATTTTGAATTTTTAAAAATTTTAATAAATTCCTGATTTATTTGAGAGTCATATTCTGAAAAAACTATTTTTCTAAGGTTTTTAAGATATTCACACAGTTTTTTGATTAATTTATTATGTTTGCTTATAATTCTATAAATTGCTTTTTTGTCATTAAAATCTATTGACGATCTCTCGTTATCAGATACAATTTTTATTGTTTGTATTAATTCATTAGTTGAAAATTTACTTGCTGCTTGAAAAAACCCACTACACTCCATGTCATGTAGTTTTGAGCAATATTCATTTTGGATGCTATCTAGAGTTATACATTCTTGAGTTGGAAGATCAAATTTGCCATTAAATGGAAAAAATACTCTTTGACTACTTTTATCTATAATCTTCCTTATTCCAAACACTTGTCCAATTTGAAGAATCTTATGTCCAGCAAGCCCAACATTTATCCAAATGTTATTCCTTTCTTGTTTTAGTTCATAGAAAGTCTGAACAACACTTATAACACAATTTAATTTTCCAATACCAGTGACTGTCAAACTTATCTGCTCAGAATAATATATTGTAAGTTTATTAGTAAATCTTTTGTTTGATAAATTAAAAAGATCTATTATTGGTTGTCCCTCAGAAAGAGTAGCTACAATAAAGTTGATGATCATCTATTTTTTTCTAAATTTTAGTGTCATCCTATCACTCTCACCTATTGAAATGTAATATGACTTATTATTCTCTCCTTCTCTAAGACGAGGGGGTAGTGTCCAAACTCCCTTGGGATAATTTTTCAAATCTTTTGGATTTGAATTTATTTCACTTTTATTAATTAGTTGAAAACCTTGATCTTGTAAAAAATTTATTAAAAAAGATTCTTTTACATAACCTTTCTTAAAATTAAACTCAGCATTTTCACTAGCCCTGTGTTGAACAACTCCCAAAACCCCATTTTTTTTTAATGATTTGTGGAATGACTCAAAGATATTTTGAGCTTTATTTTGATCAAGAAAATTGTGAGTATTCCTGAATGTAAGAATTATATCAAAATAATTTTCATAATTTATGAGCTTAAAATCATTGTCAATCTTAACATGTTTAATTTCTCCAAATTTATCTTTATTTTTAGCGAAGTACTGAGTAAATTCCTTTTGAATCTTAGTAATTATTTCTGTTGCATATGAAGGTTTTTCATAAGTTGCAACATAAAAATTTCCAGAATTTCTCATATATTTACTTAATATTTCGGTATACCATCCTCTACCAGGTATAATTTCAAGAATTTTTTTTTCTCTATTAATTTCAAAAAACTTTAGTGTTTCTGTTGGATTTCTATAAATATCCCTGTTCTTATTTGCTAAACTTCTGTTTTCATTATTTACTGCATCAATAATTGAGTCTGTATTATTAAATGCATGTTGTGGAATATTAACCAAAATAATAAAAACAACTGTAGACAAAATATTCATGATTAGGTAACACTATCAATCATATCATCAATTGAAAAGTCTTTATTAATTACTTCACTAATAAGCCCTAATCCCTCTTCATTTGTTAGATCCCATCCTGATGGAGCCTTTTTTGTAAGTCCTGCTCTACACGAATAAGAGAAAATTTTAAAATCTTTTAATGCGCTATGAGATGAATAATTCTTTTGATTTACATAATCGTAAGCGTCTTTTTTAAAGAGTTTTTTCTCATTTGGTTTGACATCGATAATAATACTATAAACAAAATGATTGATAAGAAGAAAAGGATCTTTTGCTTTTACTTCTCCTAAAAACTCTATAAATGCAATTGCTCCAGCCTCTATTTCCTTCGGTGATAATTGATCATAATATTTTGAGAAAAATGATATAAATTTTCTCGCGCTTATAAATAATTCAATATCTCTTACAATGTAGTCATAAACACTTTGAGAAATTATAATTTTGAATAACCAGTCAGGACAAAATCTTTCTTTATTCATTGTCTATTTTTTTTTAAAGTTTTCAGCATATGACTTTTTTATCAATTTTTTGTCATTAGGTTTTTGAATCTCAAATATATAACCATTCTTTTCTGCAAAATTTATTGCAGATTCAAGACTTTCAAAGTGTATCGTTACTTGTTTTTCTGGATTAGAAGATCCGATCCAACAAAACTTACTACTAATGAATGTTTCATTAACTTCGGTGTTACTGAGGCACCATTTTTTTGTAGAATTTAGCCCTGATTGCATTGCAGACTTTGGTTGTTTAAAAATTAAAAATTTATTTTTCATATTTTTGAAACCCATTTTTTAAATCTTTAATAATATCGATACTCGATTCTAAACCTACATGAATTCTAAACCAAAATAGATCACTTTTATAGTTTTTTATTGTTGGGTTTAACTTGTTGATCGGAAGAATCAAACTTTCATAGCCTCCCCAACTAAACCCTATTTTCAATAATTTCAAGGAATCAATGAATAAGCTAATGTTTTTCTTTTTTTTAATAGAGAATGTTATTAGTCCGTTTGCAGATTTAAAATATTTTTTCCAAAGTTTATGATATTTATTGTCTTTGTCCGGCAAAAAGTAAATATTTTTAACGGTTTTTTTTTCCTTTAAGAATTGAAACACCTTTAAGGCATTTTCTTGATGATTCTTTAGTCTTATTTTAAGAGTTCTCATTCCTCTTATTGCAACATAGCAAGACTCTGGAGAAACAAAATCGCCAAACCTCACTGCTGTTTGCTTAATCATTTTAAAATTTCTTTCCGAACAAGCAATTATGCCACAAAAATTATCTGAATGTCCTGAAAAATATTTTGTGCAAGATTCGATTACAATATCAACACCCCATTTTAATGGGTTAAACCCAAGAAAAGTTGCCCATGTATTATCTATAATAGTAACAATTTCTTTTTCTTTTGCAATTTTAACAACTTCTTCAATATCCTCAACAGCGTAATTCAATGAACCCGGAGATTCTAAGTAAATAACTTTTGTTTTTTTGCTAATTAGTTTCTTTAAAATCGAGGGATTATTATTTTTAAAAAATTGAGTTTTTATGCCAAACTTTTTAAGTTCGTTCGAGCAAAAATTATATACTGGTTCATAACAGTTTTCAGAAACTAGTAATTCATCACCATTACCAAGGTGGGTTAATAAACTAATTGTAATTGCAGAAAGACCAGAGCTAGTTATGATCGAGGCCTCACTTTCATAGATTTGACTGACAACTCTTTCGAATCTTTTTGTTGAATAGTTTCCAAATCTACCATAATAAGGTAGGTTGAATTTATCTTTTTTAGCTTCTAAAAATGATTTATAATTTTCAAAAATTATAGTAGACGTTTTGTAGATTGGGTCGCTTAATGATCCATGATGAATTTTTGGATCACTTCCCAATCTTATTAATTTTGAGTCAATTATTTTCTTCCCCATTCTGCCCACGATCCGTCGTAAAGTTTTGTATTAAATAAACCAATAATATTTAGTGCGAAAATTAAATTACAAGCTGTAACGCCCGAGCCACAGTAGCATATGATAGTTTCTTGTTTTTTAATTATTTTTTCATTAAATAATAATCTTAACTCATTGGTATTTTTAATCCTACCATTCTTTTTCACAATTTCGGTAAAAGGAATATTAATACTTGATGAAATGTTTCCTTTTCTTAAATTTTTTCTGGGTTCTTCTTTAATTCCTAAAAATCTATCTCTAGGTCTAGCGTCGATTATTTTAAATGCTTGTTTTTCAAGTCTCATGAGAGTTCTTATTTGATTTTGATTAATTAGACAATTTTTAATCTTCTTTTTTAAGTAGATATTTGATCGCTTATTTTTTGTAATTGATTTAGTAACAGGAAAATTTTGAACTTTCCATTCTTTGAAGCCACCATTTAAAATTTTAATATTTTTGAATCCAAAATATTTAAATGTAAACCATACTCTGGAGGAACAAAAGAAACCTACTTGATCATAAATAATAATTTCATTTGTGTAATTTAATCCATTTTTATTTAAAAATTTTATAAAATCTTCTCCTGACGGAAGCATATGGGGTAATTCTAAATTACTGGATAATTTATTTATATCAAAAAAAATTGCATCTCTAATATGTGATTTAATAAATTCTCTTTGCCCTCTTTTTTTATCTTTTAGATACCATCTACAGTCTATAATTTTAGAATTAGCATTGTTTTTTTTTGAAAGATTATTTGGAGATATTACATATTTATTTAAACTATTATTTACAGCCATTTTGGAATAGGAAGCTTTTTTTCATTTAAAAACTTTTTGTTAAATATTTTACTTTCATACTTTGTACCGTAATCACATAGAATTGTAACAATTTTTTTATTTGGACCTATTATTTTTCCTAACTTTATGGCACCCATTATATTTATTCCTGATGAACCACCTAAAATAAGTCCTTCCTTTTCTATCATTTGAAAGACAATTTCTAATGCTTCTTTATCTGAAACCATAAATTGTTCATCAATTTTTGCACCTCTGAGATTTTCTGTTATTCTTCCTTGACCAATCCCTTCAGTAATTGATGAACCAGAGGCTTTCAGATTTCCATTGCTATAATAATTATACATTGCTGAACCCATTGGATCTGCCAACCCAACTATGATTTTTCTATTTTTTTCTTTCATAAAGTTAGACACTCCAGCAATAGTCCCACCAGTTCCTATCGCACAAACAAAAGCATCAACTTTTCCAGCTAGTTGCTTATATATTTCTGGTCCAGTGGTTAAGTAATGTGATTTTTTATTCGAAAGATTATCAAATTGATTAGCCCAAAGAACCCCATTAGGATTTGAAATCTCTTTAGAGAGTCTTTCAGAATACCTTATATAGTTTCCAGGGTTTTTATATGGTAATGCGTCAACTAATCTTAGATCAGCCCCGCATAATTTAAGCATTCTTTTTTTTTCACTGCTTTGTGTTCTGGGCATTACAATTACAGATTTCATTCCTAAAGAATTTCCAACAAGACAAAGTCCTATTCCTGTATTTCCAGCAGTTCCCTCTACAATAGTTCCTCCTCTTGAAATTCTTTTTTCCTTGATTGCGTCTTTGATTATCTGAAATGCAGGCCTATCTTTTACAGATCCACCTGGATTCAAGAATTCACATTTACCAAAAATTTCACAACCCGATATTTCTGAAGCTATTTTTAATTTTATAATTGGGGTATTCCCTATACATTCTGAAAAATCTTTTTTTAATTTGTAATCAGTCATTTATTTCATTCAATATTTAAATAATAAACTTTTTTTGCTAAATCATATACAAAAAGTCAACAATAGTTTAATTTAGAAAATCTTTTAGATAAAATGGTAAATATTTTTAAATTTTTTTTTTTTCTTTTTCTTTTTAGTTTCTCCTCAACATTCTCTTTTGAAATTAAATGGATAGTCGACGGTTTGAATGAACCTGAATCAGTTATTTATGATAAACAATCGGATGCAGTTTATATTTCAAATATCAATGGAGATCCTTTGAAACTAGATCAAAATGGTTACATAACTAAAATTAGTGTGAATGGACAAATTATAGAAAAAAAATGGATATCTAATTTAGATGCTCCTAAAGGATTAGCTTTATATGATAATTATCTATATGTAGCTGATATAAATAAAATTTGGAAAATTTCCATTAAAAATAAAAATATTAAGAAATTTTATGTTAAAGATGCTGGTTTTTTAAACGATTTAGTTTCTAATAAAAATGGTGATATTTATGCTTCAGATATGTTTAAAAACAGAATTTATAGATTAAAAAATAATTCAATCTCAATATGGAAACAAAGTAAATTACTTGAATCTCCAAATGGTCTTTTGATAGAAGGGAACTTTTTGATAGTTGCTTGCTGGGGCAAAATCATTGATGGTTTTAAAACTTCTGTAAAAGGAAAATTAATCAAAGTTAGTTTAGACTCAAGACAAATTAAAAAATTTTTCAGTACCCGTCCAATTGGAAATTTAGACGGAATAGTATTTAATAAAAACAATGGATATTTAGTAACTGATTGGGTCAAAGGTAAATTGTATACAATCAATAAAAAAGGTATTGTAACAAAAACTCGCAATTTAAATTTTGGTTCATCTGACCTTGAAATTCTAATGCATAAAGATCTTATACTAGTACCTATGATGAAAAATAATAATATTGTGGCTTATCAATTAAATTAAGTGCCCATTTCATCCGTTAAAACTCTTAAGTTGACAAAAAAGTATGATAGTAAAACTGTCCTTTATGATTTGTCAATTAATCTTCCCGAAAGAGGGATCTTTGGTATCCTTGGCAAAAATGGAGCTGGAAAAACAACTCTTTTAGCGATGCTTATGGGCCTCATTACTCCTTCTTCAGGTGAAATTTTAATTTTTGAAAAATCAATGAAATCTAAAAAATATGAAATTTTAAAGAACATAAATTTTCAAAGCCCTTATATAGAATTACCAAAGAAAATGACAGTTTTACAAAATTTAATTTTTTATGCGAGGTTATATGATATCCCGAACTTAAAGTTAAAAATATCAAAATTATCTAACGATCTTAATATTAATAAGTTGCTAGAAAAAAATTACGGAACACTGTCTTCTGGACAAAAGACTAGAGTAAATTTTTGCAAAGCACTATTAAATGATCCTAAGTTATTACTCTTAGACGAACCAACAGCATCATTAGACATAGAAACATCTGAGTTTATTAGAAATTATATTGTTGATTTTCAAAAGAGAAATAACTCTTCAATAATTATTACATCTCATGATTTAGTTGAAATAGAGCAATTATGTTCTTATTTGATTATTTTAAAAGAGGGTAAAGTTATTTACAAAGGTGAAAAAAAAAATCTTTTAAAAGAAAATAATTATTCATCATTAAAGGATTTCTTTTTGAATAATGATCAATAGAATACTAGCATTATTAATTAGATACAAAAACATTTCATTTGGATCTTTTCCAAGACTGTTGAGTGTTTTTTATTGGCCAACTGTCCAGATACTTTTTTGGGGCTACTTCACGAACTTTTTTATGTCAAACAATAGTTTTGGAGCTTGGAGTGCATTAAATATAATACTTTCTGCGGTTGTATTATGGGATGTGTTATTCAGAGGACAACTTGGTTTAACAATGTCTTTTTTTGAGGAACTTTGGTCTAGAAATTTACCCAATTTATTTATTACACCATTGAAAGACGCCGAGATTGTTATTGGCTTAATTTCAATAAGTTTTATAAGAACGTTTATTGGAGTAACGCCAGCAATTTTTTTTGCAAACTACTTTTTTAATTTTCATTTATTTGAAATTGGATTTTACTTAATTTTTTTATTTTCAAATCTTCTTGTAGTAGGTTGGTCAGTTGGATTTTTAGTTTCAGGGCTAGTTCTAAGATATGGCCATGCTTTTGAAGAGTTGGCATGGGCAATTATTTTCATAATATTACCATTTTCATGCGTATATTATCCTTTAAACTCTCTTCCTGAAATCATGCAAGGATTAGCTCAAGTTTTACCAACAGTTCATATTTTTGAATCAATGAGATCTGTTTTAATTAATAAAGAGTTATTTCTTTCAGATCTATTTTTGATTATTTTTTTGAATCTTTTGTACCTTACACTTAGTATTTTTTTCTTTATCAAAATGATAAAGATTGCAAGAGTTAAAGGATTGCTTTTTAATCAAGGAGAATAAATAATCTTGTACCTTATTGAGTTTTTAGGTGCTTTTTCATAAATAAATTCACAAGATTTTTTTATTAAATTTAAATAATCTTTTCTTCCAAGTAACAGAGAAAGTTTATAAAATTTCATTTTATTAATGTTTGTTCCATTAATTTCTCTTCTATATAATTTTTCAGATCTTCCTAATGACTTTATACAAGCAGTTTTTAAAATCGATTCTGAAATGTTAGTATTTGATTTTAAAAAATAATAAAGTGCTGCGTTATAGTCATGGATAAGCTGAATTTTTTTACCAATCATAATTCTAGTTTCATCATTTTTAGGTCCATAAGATGTTATATTATCGATAAAGCTAAAATTTCCTTCTTTTGATAGTCCCAAAACTAAAGAAAAATCTTCCACGAAAATATTTTTATTACAACCTCCTGATTTCTTGATTGCTTTATGACAATACAAATTTGGTGTAGTTCCTGAGAAAGAGGATTTTACTGTTTGAAAGAGAGGTTTTTTAAGAACTCTAAAGTTAATTATTCCATTTTTGTCAAAAATTATATTTTTATAATTATTTAAAAGCATGTATGAACTAAATGCAGCAACAGACTTTTCTTTTTTAATAGTTTTTAACAGAATTTCTGAACAATGTGGCGCCATGATATCGTCACCTCCAACTAGTTTGATATAATTACCTGAGGCTCTCTCGATCCCCATTTGGGTAGCAATTGCAGGGCCTTTATTTTTTTGATTTATTAATGTTGTATTTTTCCAATTGGATATTTCTTGTTTTAACAACTCTAGTGATTCGTCTGTTGATCCATCATTTATAAAAATATACTCTTTAGAAAAAGTTCCCTTTTGATTTTTTATAGAAGATAAAACCTGTTTTAAATATTTTTTTTTATTGTAAATCGGACAAACATAACTAATTTTTACCATTTTAGAATAGTTTTTCTTTCCATGTTCTTGGTGTTTTAGAGTTTAGAATTTCAAGATCTAAATGATACCTAAATTTCTTTACTCCTTTTTTTCTTATAAAATTAATCATCTTTTCTATTCCTTCGTCAAGATTTGTAGAAGTTTTGTAATTAAGCATTTTTCTTGCTTTTTCTGCACTGCATGTAGCTTCAATTACTTCTTGAGGTCTTCCAGTCACATATTTTGGGTTTAGATTGAATTTTAGCTGATTAGCAATTTTTTCTGCTAGTTTATTTATTGTTATAAATTCTTCGTCAGGACCAATATTAATTATATGACTTATTACGTCTTTATTTGTAGCCATTTCCTTTAGACAAAATAAATCGTCATCAATATAAGAGAAACATCTCTTTTGATTTCCATCTCCGTAAATATATGGTTGTCTATTTTGAAGCATTAAGTTGATCATTATTGATGCAACATTTCTGTAAGGATCGTCATATTTTTGTCTGGGACCAATAATATTGTGAGGTACAGCTATGACATATTCAACACCGTGAACCTCACATAAATTTTTCAAAATATTCTCAGCAGCGACTTTTGCTATTCCGTATGGATCTTGAGGTGCGGGTATTAGATTTTCTTTAAAAGGTATTTTATTTGTTCCGTATCTAGCCATTGAGGAGCAATAGATAATTCTTTTTACATTGTTTTGAATTGCAGCGCTAAAAAGTGAAACAGATCCAGTTACAATGTTCTGGGTAATTAAATGAGGTGAAAATACTGATAAACCCTCATAAGCAGTTGCCGCAGTGTGATAAACTAAATCACATCCTTGAGTAATTTTAAGCATAGAATTTCTAAAGCAACAATCATATTGATAAAACTCTGCTTCAGCAGGAACGTTATCAAGCTCCCCACCAATTAGGCTGTCACACCCAACAACGTGGTGACCTTCCTCTATGAAAGCATCGGCCAGGTGACTTCCAAGAAATCCTGCAATTCCACTAATAAATATCTTCATAAAAATGGCTCCGGCGACAGGACTCGAACCTGTGACCCAGCGATTAACAGTCGCTTGCTCTACCAGCTGAGCTACGCCGGAATTAACGATATAATAGTGAATTTTTTTGTTTTGTAAAACAAATATAAAATACTTGGAGGTGCGGACCGGATTCGAACCGGTGTACTCGGCTTTGCAGGCCGGTGCGTAGCCTCTCCGCCACCGCACCTCATAAAATTCTTAAATATTGTAATAAATATTAATACTTATATATTAAAGTTTTAATTTAAATACATATTAATAATGAATAATAATTTTTTTGATAAAGCAAGAACAAATATGGTAAATAATCAATTATTACCAAATGGAGTCAGAAATTCAGAACTCATTGATTCATTTGATAATACCAAAAAAGAATTATTTGTTCCAGATAATGAGAAGGACATAGTATATAGCGATTCTGATATAATGATTTCCTCTGAAAGATATCTCATGAGGACATTTGTACTAGCTAAGATGTTTGAACATTGCGGTTTTGCGAAAGACGACTCGGTCTTAGTTATTGGTTGTTTGACTGGTTATTCAGTGGCAATTCTTTCAAATTTAGTAAGTTATGTTTTTGGAGTGGAAAATAGTAAACAACTCGTAGATCAAGCGAATAAAAATTTAACAGAAATGGGCTATTTAAATTGTTCCGTTTTTTTTAAATCTAACCTTGTTTCTGGAAATAATAAAAATTCTCCATACGACAAAATTTTTATTGAAGGTTCAGTTAAATCGATACCTGAAGTTTTAGTTAAACAATTAAAAGATAAAGGTGAAATCTATGCTGTTTTAAAAGAAGATGATCATATTGGTGAATTTGTAAGAGGTCAAAAGATTAATTCCATCATTTCATTTACCAAATTATTTAACACAAATTTATATGAATTGGAAGATTTCATAAGCCAGGATGATGGTTATGAAAAAACTCTTTAATTTCTTAATAGTTTTAATTTTCATTTTTTTACCCGAATTGTCATTTTGTAAAAGCTTTATAAATGATGATTTAAAGAAATCATTAGAGTCGCTTTATGAAAAGAATCCAAAAATAAAATATCATATCAATATCCTTAAATCCAAAGACGAGCTTATGCCCCAAGCTTTTTCTGAATTTAGGCCTGAGATTAAAGGATATTACGAAAAGGGAAAAGTTCATACAAATTCTCGAGGGTTCAATATTACATCAGATGGAATAAGAACAGAAACAAATAAAGGGATTAATATAACTCAAGATATTTTTGATGGTGGTAGTAGCTTAAGTAACCTTAACGTGGCAAAAAATACGATTTATTCACAGAGGTATATTCTTAAAGACAAAGAACAAGAACTTTTTCTTGATGCAATTAAAGTCTATTCTGATTATGCAACAGAAATATCAAACTTTGAATTAAAAACAAAAAACGTAGAAGTATTGAAAAATAGATTGGAGTTGACTAAAGAGCAATTTAATATTGGAGAGGTGACTCTAACTGATGTTTCAATCGCTGAAGCCAGGCTTTCTCTTGCTGAATCTGATTTGATTGAATCGGAAAAAAATATAGAATCATTAAATGCAAACTTTTTCTATATGTTTAGGATTTCTCCAATATCCCCCAAAATTGATTTAAATATATTAGAATTCAATCAAAATATTGAAGAAATGATAAAAACTGGTCTAAAAAAAAACCCTAAAATTATTGATTACATATACCAAATCAAATCGCATGAAAATAAAATTAAAACTCTTAAAAGAAAGAAATTACCAAGTGTTAAACTAGAAGCTGATGCATTTATAAACGAGGGTTATTTTAGGACAGATAGTAAAAGGGAGGTTCTATCCGCGTTTGCTACAATAGATATTCCCTTGTATCAGTCCGGTACAGCATCTTCGAAAATTAGAGAATCAAAAAGTGAGCTCTTTGCCCTTAAGCAATTATTAAGACAAGTACAAGATGAGATTAAGTTTAACTTAATTACCTCTAAGTCGTCATATGATTATTCATATTCTAAAATTTCAGCTTACAAAAAACAAATTGAGTCAAATAAAATTTATCTAGACGGTATAAATCAAGAAATGCAATTAGGAGAAAGAACAATGTTAGATCTTTTAGATGGAGAACAGGAATTACTTCAGTCGGAGCTTGATTTGGTTAAGTCTTATAGAGATTTGTTTAATTCATATTATGAAACTCTTTTTTATATGGGTAAATTAACTGCAAAAGATTTAAGTTTAAATGTGAATTATTTTGATGAAACTAAAAACTATAAAAACGTAAGATTTAAGTGGTTAGATTTAATTGAATAGAGAATGCTTGAAAAAAGGTTTAATTTTTCAGAAACAGAGGCCAAATGTATTGAATCGTGGTCTAAAAATAAAACTTTTAACTTTAAAAGTGAGTTAGAGAAACCACCTTTCTGTATAATGATGCCTCCGCCAAATGTTACTGGTAGTCTTCATATTGGACACGCATTAACATTTACTCTTCAAGATATTTTAGTTAGATTTCACAAAAAACTTGGAAAAAATGTTCTTTGGCAGCCTGGAACCGATCATGCAGGAATTGCGACTGAAATAGTTGTCGAAAAAATGATTAAAGAGCAACAGAAAATTAACAAAAAACAAATCGGTAGACAGAAATTTATAAAAAAAATTTGGGAATGGAAGGAAGAATCAGGAAATAAAATTATTGATCAAATGAAAAGATTAGGAACCTCTGTAGATTGGAGTATTTCTAGATTCACAATGGATGAGGAATTAAGTGAGGCGGTAAAAGAGGTTTTCATCACTTTGTTTAACAAAGGAATGATTTACAAGGATAAAAGGCTTGTGAACTGGGACCCTAAATTAGAAACTGCTGTTTCAGATCTTGAAGTAAATCAAGTAGAAAAGACCGGTAAAATGTGGTTTATCAGATATGAACTAGAAGAAATTCAAAAATCAATTGTCGTCGGAACTACAAGACCGGAGACTATATTTGGTGATTCTGCAATTGCTATTCATCCTAAAAATTCAAAACTAAATGATTTTATAGGTCAAAAAGCAACAATTCCTATTTTAAATAAAAAAATACCTGTTATTTCTGATGAATATGCAGACCCAGATAAAGGTACAGGTGCAGTTAAAATAACGCCTGCACATGATTTTAACGATTTTGAAATAGGTAAAAAACATAACTTAGAATTTATCAATATTTTCGATAAAAAAGCCAACTTGAATTATAACACTCCTGAGGATTACAAGGGTTTAAATAGATTTGTTGCAAGAAAAAAAGTAATTGAAGAATTAAATAAAACTAAAAACATTGTAAAAATTACAGATAACAAGATGGTTGTTCCTATTGGAGACAGGAGTGATGAAATCATAGAACCATTATTAACTAACCAATGGTTTCTAGATACAAAAAAAATATGTTTAAATATTGAAAAAGAAATTGAGAATAACAACATCAAGTTTCATCCAAGTAGTTGGATCAATACCTTCAAACATTGGATAAAAAATATTGAACCATGGTGTGTTTCAAGGCAAATATGGTGGGGTCACAGAATACCAATCTGGTATAGTGATAAAAACATTGTAATCGCCGCTAAGTCAAAGGATGAGGCTCAAAATAGATTAACACAAAAAAATAAAGATGCTAAAATAACGCATCAAGAAGATGATGTTCTTGATACATGGTTTTCGTCAGCGTTATGGCCTTTTTCAACTCTTGGTTGGCCTAAAAAAGAAAAACTTCTTGAAAGATTTTATCCAACCAATGTTCTTGTGACTGGGTTTGATATTATTTTCTTTTGGGTCGCAAGAATGATAATGATGGGAAAAGAATTTATGAAAGAACTTCCTTTCAAAGATATTTACATTCACCCTTTGGTCAAAGATGAAAAAGGCGAAAAAATGTCAAAGTCAAAGGGGAATGTCATTGATCCAATTATTTTAATAAATTTGTATGGTTCAGATGCACTAAGGTTTACTTTAGCTAATCTTTCAACTCAAGGAAGAGATATAAAGCTATCTAATAAATTAGTTGAAAACAGTAGAAATTTTATCACAAAAATATGGAATGTAGCCAGATTTAGCCAGTTCAATAAATTTATTTATGATAAAGAATATAATCCAGATTCATCTACCCTACCATTGAATAAATGGATATTATTTAAATTTCAAGAAACTCAAAAAAAAGTAGTTAGGAACCTCGAATCATTTAAATTCAATTTAGTAATTTCTGACTTGTATCAATTTTTATGGGGTGATTTTTGTGACTTATATATAGAGCTTTCAAAAAATTATTTAAAAGATGAAAAGTATCACGAGGAAATTTCAGGGATATTTAATTTTATTTTTTTTCGATCATTAAATTTAATAAATCCTGTTATTCCATTTATTACTGAAAAATTAGGAAAAGAGTTAGGTTATATCAATGAATCTTTTTTTGATGAACAAATTAGTTTGAACTTAAAATTAGATTTCAAAAAAAGTGAAGTAGATGATTTTTCTAAATTTATTCAACTTATAAAAGCTTTAAGGGTTGAAATAATTGGAAATAGTGAGGAAATTCAATTACTTGTCTTATCCAATAAAGAAATAAAATGGATAGAAGATAATATTTTACTAATTAGACTCATTTTTAAATTTAAAGATATTAGTTATAAAAAAGTTCATTCAAAGGATAATCAAAAAACATTTGTAATTTCAGGTGTAAAATTTGTCTTGATTTCAAACAATAAAAGCAAATCTATTGAAAAATTATCACTCCAATCAAAAATTGATTACTATAGAAAAGAAATTAATTTTTTTATGAATAAACTTAATAATAAAAATTTTATTGATAAAGCGCCTCCTAATATTGTAGAAGAGCAAAGGACTAAGCTTAGGCAAGCAGAAAAAAATTTAGAACTATTAATTCAAAAATAATGTTTAAGATTAGATTTAACGATATCGTATTCTTTTCGGATAGAAAACATATTAAGAAGTCAAAAATTATTTTATTTTTTTATGGTCTTGGATGTGCTTCAACTGACTTCAATTTTTTATTGAAGCAAAGAATTCATGATAAGCAAATTTTAATCGCTGAACTACCTGGTCATAATAATTTGCCATTTAATAACATAAATTTAGTTACATTTTCTAGAAAAATTTATATTTTTCTAAAGAAGAATGCTATAAAAGAAATAATTTTTTTTACTCATTCTATTGGTGGTATAATTCCTATTTTATTGGTGAAAAATTTTATTAAAAATAAGATTTTCGTAAAAAGATTTATCAATTATGAGGGTAATTTGGTAATTGAAGACACTGAAATGCTTACTAAAAAAACAATTTCTTACAACAAGGACGAATTTATAAAAAACAAATATAAAAATTTAATCGTAAGATGTAAGAGCTCAGAAAATACTTATTTAAATCTTTGGTCTAGATCATTGATAAAAACTTCTTCAGTTGCGTTCTATGAGTTTTCAAAAGAGTGTGTTGAATTGAGTAAAAAAAATCAGCTTTTAAGGTTCTTTAAAATCTTTTTTAAAAATAGAGTTTACATAAATGGTGAGTTCACAAATAATAATTTTCTTGACCATTTATCTGGTTCTATAAGATACAGTATAAAGAACTCTGGTCATTTTGCATTTTTTGAAAATAAACTGGAATTTGTTAGAACTTTTAATCAATTAATATTAAAAAAATAGTATGAAAAAAATTAACAAAAATTTACTTCCAAGTAGACATGTTTCTGTAGGACCAAAAAGTTCTCCGCATAGATCGTACTATTATGCAATGGGTATGTCAGAAGATGAGATTTATCAACCTTTTGTCGGAGTAGTATCATGTTGGAATGAATCTGCTCCTTGTAATATTTCACTTTCAAGACAAGCTCAATCAACAAAAAGAGGGGTTAAGGATAATTCAGGTACACCAAGAGAATTTACAACTATTACTGTTACAGATGGTATAGCAATGGGTCACGAGGGAATGAAATCTTCTCTTGTTTCTAGAGAGATTATTGCTGATTCTATAGAGGTATCGATGAGAGGTCATTGCTATGACGGTTTGGTTGGTATAGCAGGTTGCGACAAGTCATTACCAGGTATAATGATGGCAATGTTAAGATTAAATGTACCTTCTGTTTTTCTTTATGGTGGATCAATTCTTCCAGGTAAATTCAAAAATAAAGAAGTTACTGTTCAAGATGTGTTTGAAGCTGTGGGAAAATATGACTCCAAACAAATAACTGAGGTTGAACTTTGTGAACTGGAAAAAGTAGCTTGTCCATCAGCAGGCTCTTGTGGTGGTCAATTTACAGCTAATACCATGGCCTGTGTTGCAGAAGCTATAGGTTTAGCTCTTCCAGGTTCATCATCAACTCCAGCTCCTTTTGAATCTCGTGATAAGTATGCCTACGAATCTGGATTTAAAGTTATGGATCTGATTAATCTTCAATTAAAGCCTAGGGACATTGTTAATAAAAAATCTTTGATAAATGCGGCTAGAATTGTTGCTTGTTCTGGCGGTTCAACTAATGCAGCCTTACATTTACCCGCTTTGGCCAATGAGATAGGAATTGATTTCGATATTTTAGATGTTGCGGAAATATTTAGAGAAACACCTTACATTGCTGATTTAAAGCCAGGTGGAAAATATTTGGCAAAAGATCTGCATGATATTGGTGGAGTTCCTATTTTAATGAAAACACTTTTAGACGGTGGCTACTTAGATGGATCTTGTTTAACTGTTACCGGAAAAACTTTGGCAGAGAATTTAAGCTCAATTGCAGTAGAGTACAAGAATCAAAAGATTATTTATCCTACATCAAATCCCATTTCATCAACCGGTGGTGTGGTTGGTCTTAAGGGTAATCTTGCACCTGATGGAGCTATTGTAAAAGTAGCTGGGCTTTCCTCTAAAATATTTAAGGGTAAGGCAAGATGTTTTGATTCTGAAGAAGATGCATTTGACGCTGTTAGCAAAAGAAAATACAAGCCTGGAGATGTTATTGTAATAAGATATGAAGGACCAAAAGGTGGCCCCGGAATGAGAGAAATGTTGGCTACAACTGCCGCAATTTATGGACAAGGAATGGGTGAGAAAGTGGCTTTGATAACTGATGGAAGATTTTCAGGAGCCACAAGAGGTCTTTGCGTTGGTCACATAAGCCCTGAAGCTATGACTGGCGGACCAATTTCTCTTATTGAAAATGGAGATGAAATTCTTATTGATGCTGAAAATGGTATTTTAGAGCTTCGAGTTGATCAGAATACTTTGGATCATAGAAAAGACAAGCTAAGGAAAAGAGTTCATAATTTTGGTTCAGGAGCACTCTGGAAGTTTTCAGAAACTGTTGGCTCTGCAAGATTTGGAGCAGTTACTCATCCAGGAGCAAAGTATGAGAAAAAAAATTACTCAGACATTTAAATTTATCCAAATAGGAATGTGATCCGAAGGTTTTTGCATGCCCCTGAATGATGATTCGAAATTTATGCTTTTAACATTACATAAAAATTTGGGCGATATAAGAAAATGATCAATTAATAATCCATCATTTCTCTCCCAACATGCTCTTTGATAATCCCAATATGAGAATTTTTGACCTGGTCTGTAAAATGCTCTCACAACATTTTCAAGTCCAGAAGAAATAATTTGTCGAAATTTCTTTCTTATCATAATGTTTCCAAGAGCATCATTTTCCCAATTTTCAAAGACAGTTACATCTTTTCGATGTTCAATTACATTAAAATCTCCTGCAATTAACAAATTTTTAACTTCGTTTATGTATTTTTGAGATATTTTTTTAATTTCACCAAGCCAAAAAGTTTTGAATTCAAATTTTTCTTTATTTTCTATCGGATTCCCATTGGGAGTATAAACATTCAGAATATTTAGATCGATTTCGTTTACATAAAAAAAGTTTGTTCTTGATTCTTTTTTGAAGATTTCGTGAGACAATTTTATTTCTGTGAAAGAAAGATTTTTTTTTACTAAAGATGCTACACCAAATTTTCCTTTCTGACCGTTAATAATTATACTGTATCCTAATTCTGTGTAAAAATCGGGAAAATCAATATTTGAACATTTTATTTCTTGAAGCAGAATTATATCAGGTTTGATTTTTTTGATTAGGTCTACTAATAGATTAATTCTTATTCTTACTGAATTTATATTCCAAGATACAATTTTGACCATTTAGACTGAAAATGATGTTCCACAGCCACAAGTTGAAGAAGCGTTTGGATTTGAAACCTTAAAATATGACCCTATGATGTCATTAACAAAATCGAGTTCTGACCCTTTAAGAAAATTTAATGACGTATTATCAATAAGAATTTTTATATCTTCAAATTCGAATAGTTGGTCGTCATCGTTAAACATATTATCGAACTTAAATTTATATGAGAAACCCTGGCATCCTCCACCATCAACAGAAATCCTAAAATAATCTTGTTTCTGTTTCTCAGAAATCTCTTTGATTCTTTTAATTGCATTACTTGATATATCAAACATTATGAAAATTTGTTTTTTATGTTAATAATATTACAATATAGATTATGGTGCAATATTCAAATTTTTCAACAGATTATAAATCATCCAAAGGAAGAGTTTTCAATGAATCTAGTGATTTGAATAGAACATGTTTCATGAGAGACAGAGATAGGATAATTCATAGTTCAGCATTTAGAAGACTTAAATATAAAACACAAGTTTTTGTTTATCATGAACAAGATTACTACAGAACAAGATTATCTCATAGTTTAGAGGTTTCCCAACTTTCTAGATCTATAGCAAAAGTTTTTGGGATAAATGATGATCTGGCTGAATCTATTTCTTTAAGTCATGATCTTGGTCACACACCATTTGGACATGCAGGAGAGGATGTTCTTAATAAAAAAATGTTAAATTACGGCGGTTTCAATCATAATTATCAAACTTTAAAAATTCTTACATTATTAGAAAAAAAGTATATTGACTTTGATGGTCTTAATCTAACTTTTGAAACATTGGATGGAGTTCTTAAACATAATGGTCCAATTTTTAACGAGTTGCCAGATTATATAACTTATTTTTTAGATTTCTTTAAAGGAAATAAAAAAAGTCAAGGTTCATTTGAGTCGCAAGTTGCGGCAATCTGTGATGACATAGCATATAACAATAATGATATTGACGATGGATTATACGCAGGTCTATTTGATATAGAAGAATTAAAAGATTTAGAAATAATAAATGAAGCACTTTCTAAGATAAAATTAAGTAAGCTGGATAGTCCAGAAAGACTAAAATATGAAATGATTAGAAAGTTAATAAATATAATGGTAGATGATTTAATTAAAAATACTAAAATAAACATTAACAAGATAGGAATAAAAAACTCTCAAGATATTTTAGAAATTACTGATCGATTGGTAATTTTTGGTGATCAAATGAGCGAAAAAGAAAAAAAACTTAAGTTATTTCTGAATGAAAAGATGTACAATCACCCTAGAGTAAAAACGATGAACTTTAAAGCTAGGAAAATTATTTCAGATTTATTTGATTTATTCACCGACGAGCCATATTTATTGCCAGTAAGTTGGAGAGACTTTGAGAGTGAAAAACAGAAATATGTTAATGTGAGTGATTATATTTCTGGAATGACAGATAAGTTTGCAATTAATATTCATAAAAAATACTTTGATTTATATAGTTTTTGATGCTTTATCATGATTTTTTAAAAACTAAGTTTTTAGAATTAATTAATTTAGAATTTTTAAAAAAAAAATTTGAATTAAATTTGGATACGTCGTCTATTGTGATTGAAATTCCTAATAATAAAAAGTTTGGGGATGTTTCAACCAATATAGCGATGATTTTTGCAAAAAAGTTAGATACTACTCCTCGATTATTAGCAGAAAAACTTTCTAAGGAGTTAAATAAAAATATTAATATCGAAAAGTTAGAAGTAGTTGGTCCAGGCTTTTTAAATATGTTTTTCTCGAATGCTTTTTGGCAAAAACAACTTAAAGAGTTAGTAAGTTGTATTGAAAGTTATAATTATAAAATTGAAAAAAAAAAAATTTGTTTAGAATTTGTTTCTGCTAATCCGACTGGTTTGATGCATATCGGACATGCAAGAGGTGCTGTGCTCGGAGACACGATTGCGTCAATTTTAGAAGAAGTTGGTCATGATGTTTTTAGAGAGTATTACATAAATGATGCAGGTGAGCAAATCAAGAAACTTTTAAAAACTATAAATTTTCATATTAAACATAACCCAGATGTTGACATTGCTATACCTGAAGATTTATATCCTGGGGATTATCTAAGGGAGATATCATCAAAAGTTTCAGAATCAATAAAAATAAATAAAAACGACGAAAAAATTTCAGATATGAGAGTTTTAGACTTAATAATGAAAGATATTAAATATGATTTAACGAGTATCGATGTTAAACATAATTCTTTTGTTTCAGAAAAAGCAATCTCTTCGCATCAAAATGTTTATGAACTGAAAAAAAAAACTTAAAGAAAACAATCTTTCTTATTTAGGTTATCAAAAAAAACCAATGTCTGTAGAGCATGAAAATTGGAAAAAAGAAAAACAATTACTTTTTAAATCTAAACAGTTTGGTGACGACAGTGATAGGGCTTTATTGAAACCTAATGGAGAATTAACTTATTTTATGTCTGATATTTTGTATCATCAAGAAAAGATAGATAGAAATTTTGATGTTTTACTCAACATATGGGGAATAGATCATTCGGGTTATGTTAAAAGACTTACAAACGCACTTTATTCCTTAAATAAAAAAAAGAATTTTAATTTTGAAATTAAATTAACTGCACTAGTCAATTTAATTGAAGAAAAAAAAATTGTTAAAATGTCAAAAAGAAAAGGTAATTATATTACACTCCGAGAGGTAGTGGATAAAGTTGGTGCGGATGTATTAAGATTTATGATGGTTTCAAGAAATGCTGATAAAAAACTAGATTTTGATTTCGAAATTTTAAAGATGAAAACTAAAGAAAATCCAGTTTTTTATGTTCAATATGCTTATGCTAGATGTATGTCGCTTATAGAAATCTTTAATAAAACTTTTAAACAGAATTTAGATAGAAATGATTTAACTAATATTGATTTAGAGAATTTAAATAGTGAAGAAGAAATAAGTTTAATAATAAAACTTTGTAACTTTTTTAATATAATTGTTTCATCTGCTAGATTTTACGAGCCTCATCGTGTTACTAATTTTTTATATGAATTAGCTAAAGATTTTCATGCTTATTGGGGTCTTGGAAAAATTAATGTTAAAAATAAAATAATATTAGAAAAAGATTATGATTTATCTTTGTCAAGAATAGCTTTGATTTACGCTGTGAGTCTAATTATAAAAAAAGGTATGGACTTGTTAAAAATAAAGTGTCCTAAAAATATGTAAAATGAAGAATAATAGGTTTAAAATATTTACATTCGTAATTTCATATAGTGTACTGATTTTTTTAATCATTATCTCTGTAAACGCAATAGTTCCAGAAGAAAAAATACCAGTTTTGGAACAAAATGAAAAATTAATAAAAAAAGTTGAAAATAAATTTTCACGCAATCAAAATTCGGTTTATGAAATACTAGAAGAAAATAAACAGTCAAAACCTACAACACTAAAATTACCTAAAGATTTAAATAAACAACCAGATGATTCTATCATAAATAACAAACATGATGATTTTTTCCGTCTTCAATTAGCATCATTCAAAGATGAGAAAAAAAGTTTAAAAGTTAAAAAAAAATTAAATAAAACAATTCGAAATAATTCTTTAAAAATAAATTTAGTAACTACAAGAGTAAATGTTAAGGAAAATCAAACATTTTTTAGAGTTATTACTGAAAATCAGTTTTCTTTTCCTGAGGCAAGGAGTAAGTGCAAAAAACTAAAAGAGATACAGATTAAATGTATTGTTATTAAGGGTTAAAAATGAAACCTGTTGATGGAATAATTTTATCATGTTCCGGAAATAAGTTAAAAAATGATGAAATTGAATTTTTCAAAAAGACAAATCCTTTTGGTTTTGTTTTATTTTCAAGAAATTTTAATAATAAAACTCAAATTACAGACTTAATAAAGTCTCTTAAAGAAGTTACTTTAAATCAGAATATATTAATTTTTGTAGATCAAGAAGGTGGGAGAGTTCAAAGATTTAAAAGTCATGAATTTATTAGATTTCCACCACAAAAAGTTTTTGGAGATATTTATGTCAAAAATAAAAATCTTGCTCTAGATTTGGCATATAAAGCTTCTTATTTATTAGGTGTTGAGTTAAACGAAATTGGTGTAAACGTAAACTTTTCTCCGGTATGTGATCTTCTATTTGAGGACGCACATGATGTTATCGGAAATAGATCCTTTGGGAAAAAACCGATTTTAGTTAAAGAACTTGTTGCAAAATTTTGTCAGGGTTTCAAGGACTCGGGTATAATTTCCGTTCCAAAACATTTTCCCGGACACGGTAGATCAAAGTTTGATACCCATGTTAATTTATCTATAATTAAAACTTGTTATAACGAATTAAAGTCAACTGATTTGGTTCCTTTTGAAATATTAAATCAATCCTTGATGGTAATGCTGGCTCACATTATTTATCCATCATTAGATTTAAGTGTTGCAACTTATTCAAAAAAAATAATTAGAATACTTAAAGAAGAATTTAATTTTAAAGGTTTGGTTTTATCAGATGATATTTCAATGAAAGCTATCGACGATGATTTGGTTACAAAGGTTAAGAAGATATATGATGCAGGGTGTCATGTTGTTCTATACTGCAATGGTTCTTTAAAAGAAATGGAGAGAATCTATCCTTTTGTAAAGGCAATTAATAAAAATAAATTTAGTTATTTTAACAAAGAACAAGTAAAAATTGTGTTTAAGCAAAAAAAAATTAACAAATTTAAATCTGATCTGTTAGAATATGGGTTAATTGAAAATGCATCTAAATCTTAATATAAGTGGATATGAAGGACCTCTTGATGTTTTGCTAGATTTATCAAAGAAACAAAAAGTTGATATTAAAAAAATTTCAATACTTGAACTTGCAAATCAATACTTAAAATTTGTAGATGAAAATTTAGAAAACTTAAAGTTATCCGCTGATTATCTAGTTATGGCTTCTTTGCTTGCCTTTTTAAAATCAAAGTTATTAATTCCAGAAGAAAAAGAAGAAGTTGAGATAATCCAGGAAGATTTAACTCAGAGGTTAATTCACTATAGAGCCATTAAAGATCTTTCTTTGAAAATTTTTGATTTACCAAGACAAGGAAGAGAATTTTTTAATGTTAGGATTAAAAATGAATTTATTATTAGTAATAAAATTGTTCCAAAAGTGTCTTTGCAGGATCTAATTTTAAATTATTCTGAAATCTTTAAAAAAAAAAATTCAATAAAATTATTAGCAGAGCAAGACAATTTGTTTAAAATTGAAGATGGAATTAGATGGTTGGATAATATTTTAAAGATTAAAGATAAAACTTGGTTCTATTTATTTAGTTTCATTCCCAAAAATATAGAAAATTTAAAAATGAAAAAATCAGCTATAATGTCAATTCTTTTAGCATCATTAAGTAAGGTCAATGATGGAAAGATAGTTCTAAATCAAAAAAACCATTATGAAAAAATTATGTTAAAAGTAAAATAATGAATCCAATAGAAGCTAAATATTTTGTAGAATCGATGATTTTTTCTGCTGACGAACCACTTTCAAGAGAGAGTCTGAGAAAAATCTTACAAAATTATGGTAATTTTGATTTAGATAATATCATAAAACAACTTAAAAATGATTATTTAGATAGAGGAATTGAACTAATAGAGTTAGAAAAAAAATTATTTTTTAGAACATCACTTAAATTACAAAATTATTTAAAAATTGAAACAAGAAAAACTAGAAATTTGTCAAGCGCGGCTATGGAAACATTAGCAATAATTTCTTACCATCAACCAGTTACTAGGGCTGAAATTGAAAAAATTAGAGGAAAACCTGTTTTTAGAGGAACCTTAGATACTCTCTTAGAGCTTAGGTGGATAAAACCTTCAGGAAGAAGAGAAACACCTGGAAGACCTGTAACATGGATAACAGATCTTGAGTTTTTAAGGCACTTTGGATTAAAATCAATCAAGGATTTACCAAAAGTTGATGAATTAGAGTCAGTAATTTTGTAAAATATTAATAATTAAAAGGAGAGTTTATGTTTGGTTTAGGTCACTGGGAAATTATTTTGATTCTTGTAATAGTTTTGATTCTTTTTGGAGCTGGAAAATTACCTAAGGTCGCTGGAGAAATTGCAAAAGGCATCAAATCTTTTAAAGAGGGCTTGAAAGATAATAAAAAAGAAAAATAATGTTTAACATAGGTTTGATTGAATTTTTAATTATTTTCTTCTTTCTTGTTCTTCTCGTAAAGCCAGAAGATATTCCCAAAGTTTCTAAAAACTTAGGTTTATTTTACAGAAAGTTGAGTAGGTATTTTTTTAATATTAAGTATGAACTTTCTGATATAGAAAACAATCTATCTCAGAATAATAAAAATAAAAAACAAAATAATGAAATATCTAAGCCATCTAAAAGAACTAAGAAACAGGATATTAATTAGCTTTCTTTTTTTAATACTTTGTTTTATCTTTTTTTTTTACAATGCATCATACGTTGGAGAATTACTATCCAAGCCTCTTTTTGTTCTTCTAGAAGAACCAGACAGAAAGAGAATGATATTTACTGGTCTTCCTGAAGTCTTTTTGTCAAATTTAAAAATTTCTTTATTTGCTTCCTTCATGATAACTTTTCCTTTCATTGTAATCCAGTTCGTACTATTTATTTCTCCGGCAATGTACAAGAAGGAAAAATCTTTTTTTCTGCCAATTATTTTTATGGTTCCTATTTTATTTTTTTTGGGAGTATTATTTGCATACTATTTATTAATACCAATAATTTGGTCATTTTTTATTTCCTTTGAGAATTTTTTACAGTCAGGATTAAACTTGGAATTAGAGTCAAGATATTCTGAATATATGAAGTTAATTATGTATTTACTTCTAGCAGGAGGTATTTCTTTTGAATTTCCAATTTTACTCATAATATTAACTAAATTTAAAATTCTAAATATTCAAATATTAAAGAAAAATAGAAAATATTTCTTTTTAGGAATTCTTATTTTTTCTGCGATTTTTACTCCACCTGATATTATTTCACAGTTAGGCATTGCTATTCCCTTAATAATCTTTTATGAACTTTCATTAGTATTCATCTATTTTTTTTTAAAAAAGTAAAATTATGCATGACATTAAAAAGATTAAAAAAAACCCCTCACTTTTTGATTCTTTTTTAGTTAAAAGAAATCTTAAACCATGTAGTAAAAATCTAATTCTAATTCATGATGAATATTTAGAGCTTCTCCAAAAAAAACAAAACTTACAAGAAGAAAAGAACGTACTTTCGAAATCCTT
>MDTB01139651.1_pt1 | contig 31085 bp, 38 predicted proteins | sample 811161 | NCBI WGS metagenome assembly MDTB01 (sample SAMN05326650, study PRJNA326480) | marine metagenome | isolation source: seawater | place: Mediterranean Sea | collected 2009 | reverse complement strand
GCGCATTAGCACCGATAATACAATTCTTACCAATTTTAGTTTTATTTAAAATTGTAGAACCAATTCCTATTAAACAATCATCCGCAATCTCACAGCCATGAAGCATAACCATATGCCCTACAGTAACACCACTACCAACTATTGTTGGACAACCTGGATCGGTGTGAATAACACTTCCATCTTGTATATTTGAGTTTTCGCCAATGATAATTGGCTCAAGGTCACCTCTTAAAGTTGTGTTGAACCAAATATTAGAATTCTTTTTTAATTCAACTCTTCCAATAATAACTGAATTTGGTGCGGCCCAACTATTTGGATCTATTTTTGGTGTATGTCCTTCAAAATCGTAAATCATAAAATTGCTGTAATATAAAACTATATCACTTATAATATAATATGACTTTAACAAAAACACCAGTTTGTGATTTCGGTATAAAAGCTAAAGATTTCAAATTAAAATCAATAAATAACGAATTAGTTTCTTTGAATGATATTAAGGGAGAAAAAGCTACATTAATAATGTTTATTTGCAATCATTGTCCCTATGTTAAAGCAATCATCAAGGATTTAATTACCGATTGTAAGGAATTAAAAAAAGAAGGTGTTAATTCGGTGGCTATTATGTCTAACGATACAAATAATTATCCAGCGGATTCTTTTGAAAATATGATTGAATTTGCAAAAGAAAATCAATTTGAAAAAATAAATTACTTAATAGATGAAACTCAAGAAATAGCCAAGCAATATGGAGCAGTATGTACGCCTGATTTTTTTGGTTACAATAAAAATTTTGAATTACAATACAGAGGAAGGTTCAGAGAACTTAAAGATTTAAAACCTATCAAAAATGGAGATAGTGATTTAAAACTTTCAATGAGAATGATTTCTCAAACACAAAAAGGCCCAGATGAACAAATTCCTAGTATGGGCTGTAACATTAAATGGTTTAATTAATGTTTTTAGTATCAACCAGAAATTTCCCTCCCGACATTGGCGGAATACAAAATTTAATGGAAGGTTTATCAAATGCACTTCTCAACCACGGCCCTGTTAAAGTATTTGCTGATAACTTTGAAAATTCTGAAGAATACGATCTTAATTCTAAATTAAGCATACAAAGAGTATCTGGATTAAAAATATTTAAGAAATATAGAAAAGCTAATTTAATTAAAGAGTTTATTAATGAAAATGATCTAAGAGCAGCATTTTTCGATCATTGGAAAAGTATAGAAAATATAAATATATCAATTCTAAGCAAAACAAAGTCTTTTTGCTTAATTCATTCTAAAGAAATTAATCATCCATTAGGCTCATCGCTTAATAAAAGAATGTTAGATGCTTTAAATAAGGCAGATCATGTTATAGCAAATTCTCAATTTACAAAAAATTTAGTTATCAAACAAGGTTTGGGGTCTGAAAAAATTAAAGTCATTAATCCAGGTTGCAACTACCCAATACAGATAAATAACAAATCTAAAGAATTTGCTGAAAAAATATATGGTGAAGCGTTTCCAAAGTTGATAACAATTTCAAGATTAGATGGAAGAAAAAGTCACCAAAATATATTGATGACAATTAAAAATCTTTTACCAAAATTTCCTAAATTAAAATATATATCTATTGGAGATGGTAAAGAAAGAAATAAACTAGAAAAACTTAAGACAGAACTTGGTTTGGATAAAGAAGTAAATTTTATATTTAGTTCTAATGAACAAGATAAAGTTGCTTTGCTTAAAAAATCAGATTTATTTATCATGCCTTCTATAATCTATAAAAAATCAGTTGAAGGATTTGGGATTACTTTTTTAGAAGCAGCTTGTTATGGAAAACCATCAATCGGTGGAGTTTTTGGCGGTGAAGCTGATGCCATTAAAGAGGGTAAAACAGGTTATTTATGCGATGGAAACGATTTAAATTCAATATATGAAACTTTATTAAAGACTTTAGAAAATAACAATTATAAACAATTAGGTGCAAACGCTTTGGAGTTTTCTAAAAAATTTAGCTGGAATAAAATTGTTAAGAAATATATTGCGCTAATCTAAACTTGTCTTTAATTCTTTTAAAACAGTTTCAGCATTTAAATCAGCTAAATTTTTTACAGTTATTGCCTTAAAATTAGAATTTTCGATACTAACTTTTTTTGCGGTCGTGTGACTACCAAAAAGTACTAGTCCTTTCTTATTCAAATGAGATGCTATATGAGCTGGGCCAGTATCATTAGCGACAATAAATTTAGCTTTACTAATTAAAGTTATTAGCGTTTTGATGTCAATAGGTTTTCCATTATCTAAAACAGTTTTTGCATTTAATTCATTCGCCTCTTCAATTTCTTTTGGTCCAGGAGCTATTAAAATAGAATACTTTTTTTTATATTCGGTATTAATAAAGGAAATTAAATTTTTAAAAAAAGGCCATTTTTTATTTTGATGTTTTTTTGAACAAAATGGAAAAATTAAAATATATTCTTCATAAGAGTATTGTTTTGCAGTTTTTGACGATTCATCAATTGCCCATTGAAGATCAATTTTTTTAACATACTCAGTTATTATGTTACTTTTTTTTAATTGTAATTCCATTCTATTTAAAACAGGTTCTTCATCAAAATCACTTTTTTTTTGACCAGGTTCTAAAATAGTTTCAGAAGACGACCAATCTGAACTGTTAAGTATAAATTTTCTATAAAATTTAGTTCTCTTAGAATTTTGTAAATCAAAAACTTTGGAAAAATTATATTTTGATAATAATTTTTTTAATTTATAAAGAAAAAATAAATTCCATCTTGGCAATCTTTTATCAATAATTACTCCATCTAAATAAGGGCACTCTGACATAAAGATTGAGTAAGGCGCAGAGGTAAGTAAAAATACTTTTCTATTTTTATAGAATTTTTTAATGTCCTTGATTGCCCCGTTAGCTTGTACTAAATCTCCAAGGGAACCATGTTTAATAATTAATATATTTGACATTATTTATTCCGAATTAATTTAATATCGAGTATAGTCAAAAAAAAATTAATATGAATACAAAAATAGACAAGATTTACGCAGAAATTTCAGCTGGGGAGTTAATTGACAAAATAACTATCCTAGAAATTAAAAAAGTAAAGATATTGAATAAAGAAAAATTAATTGAGATTGAAAAAGAGTTATCGTCCTTAAATCATACAAAAAAAAAATTTATTAAAGAAAATTCTCAAATTTCAAAATTTCAAATTGATCTTAAAAAGATTAATTTAAAACTTTGGGATATAGAAGATGGAAAAAGATCAGCTGAAAAAAATAATGATTTTGGAGAAAAATTTATTAAACTTGCTAGAAATGTTTATAAAATTAATGACGAAAGAGCAAAAATAAAATTAGCTATTAATGATGCGCTTGGATCAAATATTAAAGAAGTAAAATCTTACGAATAATTAATCATTCTTTAGACTTGGTATAATCAATCTTAATTTTTTTGGTATGCTAGGATCAATATCGGCGCTAATGACACCCTCTTTCTTATTTAATTCTTTTAAAATTTTTCCATCAGGAGATATTATTAATGAATGACCAAATGTTTTTCTTCCGTCATAATGTCTTCCTCCTTGGGCAGGCGCAAAAATATAACAAAAATTTTCTATCGCTCTAGCTTTCAATAAACTATGCCAATGTTTTTTCCCTGTTGTTTCAGTGAATGCTGAAGGAATAGATAAAAATACTGATCCAGCTTTGGATAATTTTCTATATAAGTTTGGAAATCTTAAGTCATAACAAATAGTTAAACCGATTTTTCCCCAAGGTAATTTAAATGATTTAATTTTATTTCCAGCCGTAAAGGTTTTAGACTCAAAATATTGCTCCTTTTTACTTAAAGTAACATCGTACATATGAATTTTGTCATAGTAAGTTTTAATTTTTCCATTCTTATCAATTAAAACCGATCTATTTACTAGCTTATTTTTTGGAATTTTAATTATTAATGAGCCAACTAAAATCCATTTTTTATATTTTTTTGCTAGTTTTCTTATCCTATTTAAATAAATATCTTTACTCATTGAAGTACAAACTTTTAACAATTGTTTTTTATTTAATGAAATTATTGATGAAACTTCTGGTGTTAAAATAAAATCTGTATTTTGTTTGACAGCTTTAAGGATTAACTTTTCGGTTTTTTTTAGATTATAATGAATGTTGTTATTAGACTTAAGTTGAATACAAGAGACTCGGAACATCACTTCATTATAGATGAAGCAAAATTCCAATTACAGTCAAAACTTGGAATATGAATACCAGAAACTTTGACATTTCCAAAACTTTTATCTAACACTTTGCACCAATTTTCTACTTGCTTAGGTTTTTTATCTTTACTTCCAACTTGAGCTGTTATTATTCCACCTTTTTTAAGAATTCTTTTTAAACCTTTCATATTTTTTCTAGCTAAATCGATGCAGTATTGATCATCGTTTAAATCAACAAATATTTTATCATATTTTGAGTCTTCTATAGATTTAATGCTCTCAAATGCGTCACCCCAGTATGTATTAACTCTATTACTTTTTTTAACTTTGGAACAAACTTTTGGTAGGTGTCTATAACAAGATTCAACAATTTCTGGGTCTAATTCGTACCAATCTATGTAGTGAGTATTGTTTTCTAAACATTCTCTGGCTACACCCCCGTCGCCTCCACCAATAATAGCAACATTATTATTTTTTTTACTTAAATCGTAACTAGATTTAAAAAAGTTTGAGCTATAAATTTTTTCATCTTTTTCAGCTACTTGAATTTCATGATCTATAAATAAAGCGTTTCCAAACTCTTCGAGATTCATAATTTCAACAAATTGGCCAACTTTTGAGGTAAAAGACTCCAAAAGATTATTAACTACATAATACTTCTTTTGACCAGGTGTGCTGTAAATATCATCATAAAGGCTAACACTGCTACGATCGAAGCTTTTAGTTATAACTCTTTCATGATCAATTTCCTTTTTAAGTATTTTTAAAGCTATTTTTGGGTGAACTTTACCGCAGGTAAAAAAATCAAAACTTATTACATTTCTTTCTGGAAAGGTATGAAAACTAAAATGACTTTCTGATAGCAATGCTACCAAAGTAAATCCTTGAGGTTCGAATTTGTGGCTACTTACGTTGAGTATTTCTACTTTAGCTGCTTTAGCAATTTTATAAATTACTTTTTCATAAAATTCTGGTGAATAATCCTTTTTAACACCTAGGAAATCGATAGTTATGTGTTCGCCTACTTTGATCATTAAAAACTATCCTTTTTTATAATTTTTAAATTTGCCTAAAACTATTTTCATTTCTTTTTTTGAAAGAATTTTAGGTATTCCAATTCTTAGAGCATTTATATATTGATGGCAAATATTTTCGATCTCCTGAGCTAACTCAAAAGCTTTCTCTAATTTATCCCCAAAAGCAACTTGACCGTGATTTGCTATCAAACATGCTGATCTATTTTTAAGTGCTTTGATAATATTTTTTGATAATTCTTTAGTTCCAAATGTAGCGTATTTGGTACATTTTATGTCCTCTCCTCCAGCTACTGCAACCATGTAGTGAAAAGCAGGAATATCTTTTTGATGAGTTGAGACTGCTGTAGCGCAAGTAGAATGCGCGTGAACGATTGCTTTTGCCTCTTTTTTATTCACATAAATATCTTGATGGAATCTCCATTCAGATGATGGTTTGTTCTTTTTTTTATCAAAGATGCCTTTTAATGAAACAAAAACGATATCCTTAATTTTTAATGAAGAGTATTTCATTCCTGATGGTGTAATATAAAAACCTTCTACCTCTTTTTCTTTTGCTCTTACTGAAATATTTCCTGATCTTAAAGCTGACAAATTAGTTATATTAAGTTTCTTTGAATATTTAATTACTTCAGCTTTAAACTTGCTCACTATAATAAGTTATCTTTAGAGTTAAATTGTGGAGGTGAATGAGTTAATAAGCTAGTTGAAAATAAAACTGCAAATAAAATTAATTTTATTTTTTTCATTTAAATAATCCTTTCAATCCTTGTTCTGATGCTTCGCAAATACCTTTTTCTGTAATTAGTCCAGTTACATATTTAGCAGGAGTTACATCAAATGCTAAGTTCATTGCTTTACTTTTTTGTGGATAAATTAAAATTTTTTGTATTTTATTGTCTTTATCTAAGCCTTCAATATATGAAAGTTCCTCTGAATTTCTCTCTTCAATTGGTATTTCTGTGTGATTTTTTATATTCCAATCGATTGTAGAGCTAGGTAAAGCTACATAAAAAGGAACATTGTTGTCTTTTGCAGCAAGAGCTTTTAAATAGGTTCCAATTTTATTGCACACATCCCCATTAGATAAAGTTCTATCTGTTCCTACAATACACATATCGACTTGCCCTCTTTGCATCAAAATACCACCAGTATTGTCTGCTATAATGGTATTTGAAATATTTTCTTCGTTTAATTCATATGATGTTAAATTAGCACCTTGATTTCTTGGCCTTGTTTCATCGACCCAAACATGGACTTTAATTCCTTTTTGATGAGCATGATAAATTGGCGAGGTTGCTGTGCCCCAATCAATTGTTGCAAGCCAACCAGCATTGCAATGAGTTAATATATTAACCGTATCTTTTTTTTTTTTAGCTATTTCTTCGATTATTTTAAGACCATTTACACCTATATTTTTACAAAACTTAACATCTTCTTCTAAGATCGCTTTAGCTTCTTTTAAAGCTATCTTTAAAACTTCGTTACTATTTATACCTGATAATTTTTTCATCATTCTATCTACTGCCCATTTTAAATTAATAGCTGTAGGTCTAGAAGCTATTAGATCTTCGCTAGATTTTTTTAAGAAAGATTGATCATTTTTTTCAAGAATAGATAAAACTAGTCCATAAGCAGCCGTAGCGCCAATTAAAGGAGCGCCTCTAACTTCCATTGATTTAATTGCATAAATTGAGTCTTTAACAGTTTTTAAATCTTTAATAATAAATTGATGAGGAAGCTTTGTTTGATTAATAATTTTTACAATATTATTCTCAAACCATATCGTGCGGTATTCTTTACCTTTAATTTTCATTTTTTTAAAGTTCTTCCTGCGATATATTTTAATCTTTTTATAGTTCTTTTTGTTCTTAATTTTGGATCTGTAATGATTGCAGTATCTAAACAGTTATTTGCGGGATCTTTATCAACTGAGAAATCTTTAAAAGTTTTAATAATTTCTTTAATCATGTTTTGTGCATTTGAAGCATTCTTTTGCAATGTTTGAATCACCATCGAAACGTCAACTTCTTCATGATCTGGGTGCCAACAATCATAATCCGTTACCATAGCCACAGTGCAATATCTTATTTCTGCTTCTCTAGCTAATTTTGCCTCAGGCATATTGGTCATTCCAATAACATCAGCATTCCAGGATCTATATAAATTCGACTCTGCTAATGTAGAAAATTGTGGACCTTCCATAACAACATATGTTCCACCTTTTTGATTATCTATATTTAATTTTTTTAATGCGGCTTCGCAACAATCAGATAAACCAGGACTAGTAGGTTTTGCCATTGAGACATGGGCAACGATTTCTTCATCAAAAAAAGTTTTAATTCTTGAAAAAGTTCTGTCTATAAACTGATCAACAACTACAAACTTTCCAGGGTTTAAGTCTTCTTTTAATGAACCTACTGCTGAAACAGAGACAATATCTGTCACTCCTAATTGTTTCATAGCGTCTATATTTGCTCTAAAATTTATATTTGTAGGATTAATTTTGTGACCTCTTCCATGTCTAGGAATAAAACAAATTTCTTCTTTTCCGAAATTAGCATTTAAAATTTCATCAGACGGCTTTCCCCATGATGTTTTGACTTTTTTCCATTTAACCTTGTCAAAACCTTCCATTTTATAAAGACCACTACCACCAATTATCCCTAGTTTTCTTTTTTTCATCATTTAATTATTAATACTTTTTTGTTAAATATTGAAGCTAAATATGAACTTAAAAAAGTATATAAGATCTGTAATTGACTATCCAAAAAAAGGAATTTTATTTAGAGATATAACCACACTAATTAAAGATCCAGAGGCATTCAACTACTCAATTGATAGAATAATAGAAATCTCTAAAAAAATTAAATTTAATAAAATTGCTGCAATAGAATCAAGAGGATTTGTTTTTGCTTCTGCTGTTTCATACATTACAAAAAAACCATTTATTTTGTTAAGAAAAAAAAAACAAACTTCCAGCGGAAAGACACTCGATTGACTTTGAGCTAGAATATGGAAAAGCAACAATTGAAGTTCACAAAGACTCAATTTCCAAAGGAGAAAAAATTTTAATTATTGATGATTTAATAGCGACTGGCGGTACAGCTGAAGCTGCTGCAAAGTTAGTAGAGATTTCAGATGGAGAAGTTGCAGGGTTTATTTTTATAATTAATTTGTTTGATTTACCAGGTAATGAATTATTAAAGAAAAAAAATTATTTTACAGAAAGTCTAATGGAGTTTCCTGGACATTAACTATATTTCTTGTTTTGTCCAAGTGCTTGGCGTCAAATCATTATCAATTTCTATTTTAATATTATAATCAAAAGGTTTAACCCCTCTTTTTTCTATATATTCAAAAGTTTTTTGTATTCCATCTAATAAACTTACTTTTGTTTTATAATTGAGTAATTGGCGCGCTTTTGTTGCAGAACAAGTTGCATGCTTAACTTCTTTAGGTCTATCTTTTTTATAAATAGGATTAAGATTTACTCCAGTAATATTAGAACATATTTCAGCGACTTTGTTGATAGTTACAAATTCTTCATCAGGTCCGATGTTTATAGTTTGTTTGTTTAAATTTTTTTGATCTAGCATTGGTATTAAGCAACTCAAACAATCATCAATGTATGAAAAACATCTTGTTTGGTTTCCATCTCCATAAATTATTGGAGCTTTACCTTGTAACATTCTATTAATCATTATTGACACAACGTTTCTAAAAGGGTCATCATATTTTTGTCTGGGACCAATTATATTGTGTGGAACTGCAATTACCCACTCTATATTATTTAATTCACATAAATTTTTAAGCACATCCTCTGAGGCAACTTTTGAAATTGCATAAGGATCAACTGGCTGTGGTTTCATATTTTCATGAAAAGGTGAGTCTTGAGAACCATACCTAGCCATAGAAGAGCAAAAAATTATTCTCTTAACTTTTTCATTTACTGCTGCAGAAAAAATAGAAACTGAGGCTAAATAATTATTTTTTGTAATTTCAAAAGGGGAAAAAACTGACAGTCCTTCATGTGCAGTAGCTGCACAATGGTAAACTACGTCAATACCTTTCATGACATTTTGAACTTTTTCAAAATCACAGCAGTCTATTTTATGAAATTTTATATTTTTAGGTATGTTGTCCTTATAGCCTCCTATCATGTTATCTATTCCTATAACACTATGACCCAAAATTGATAATTGTTCTGATAGATGGGAACCAAGAAATCCTGCTGCACCTGTAACTAAAATTTTAGAATTCTTATTAGTCATTAACTGTTACTTATAATTTAAATAGTAATAAATCAATTATTTAATTTATTTTAGGCCTATACCAAGATTTATTATTTAAGATTGAGTTGATTAATCCCGACATTCTATGAAAATAAATTAATTTTTTTGTTTTATTTCTATTAATAAAATAGAAACAAGTTTTAAAAATTGCTGAAGTTAAGTTTGGTAATACTTTAAAAAAAGCTCTTAGGTATCCATAATATTTTTTATTATAATAAAATTTTGACCACATCCAATGCCAATTTCTTGAAAGTTCCATTTCAAAGTCAAAATCCTTATCATGTGAACTTCCACCAACATGATTAATTTTAATTGATGCGTCTAAATATATTTTTTGATTATTTTGCTTTACTCTTCTACAAAGATCAATTTCTTCAAAATAGATGAAAAAATTATTATCAAAAAAACCAATAGAGTCGAATTGACTCATGTTCAAAAACATAGCAAAGCCTTTTATGTTGTTAACCTCAATTAGATTAGAATCTTTAGAGGTATCTAATTTAATTTTTTTATGCTTTTCTTGAACTAATGGACCAATTAAAGCAAAATCTTTAATTTTTTCTGCGGTTATTAAAAAATTTTCTATAGCATTGGAATCCAATAATGCATCAGGATTTAAAATAAGGGCATATTTAGTTGTAATATGTTTAAGACCTAAATTGTTTCCTTTTGCATATCCAAGATTCTCACCTGCAAGTATACACTTACAATTTGAAAAATTATTTTCAATTTTTGATTTAAATTTTATATTATTTGAATTTTCAACAACAATAATATTTATTTTTGAATTTATTGACTTTAAGCATTCTTCAATTTTTTTATCACTTTTAAATGATGTAATTAAAACTGTAATATCTTGATATAGCATTAAATTAATACTGTTTGATTTTACTAAATAATTCTTTTATTAATTTATCATAATAAACCATAAAATTAACATATTCGAATATCAAAATATTGCAAATATAATGAAAAAAATCATTGTTACAGGTGGATCAGGATTTATTGGAAGTAATTTAATTCAATTTTTGTTAAAAAAAAAATTTTTCGTAATAAATATAGATAAAAATATTTATTCTTCCGAGTCCTTTAATTCTAAAAATTTTAGAAATAAAAATTACCAATTTCATAAAGTTGACATAAATAACAAAAAAAAATTACTTCAAATCTTTATCAAACATAAGCCTGTTGGAATATTTAATTTAGCAGCTGAGACTCATGTAGATAGGTCTATAGACAATCCACATAAATTTATACATAGCAATATAAACGGTGTTTATAATTTATTAGAAACAATCAGGGAATATAAAAGAAAAAAAGAAAAAAAAATTAAATTAATTCATATTTCTACTGATGAAGTTTATGGAGATATATTAAAAAAAGATAGATCAAATGAAAATTATCCTTACAAACCTAGTTCGCCATATTCTGCGACTAAAGCTGCCTCTGATCATTTAGTAAAATCTTATGTTAGAACTTTTAATTTAGAAGCTGTTATATCTAATTGTTGTAACAATTACGGTCCAGGACAATTTCCTGAAAAACTAATTCCCACTTTAATCTACAATATAACAAACAACAAACCATTGCCAATATATGGTAAAGGGAAAAATTCTAGAGAATGGCTGTATGTAAAGGATCATTGTGAAGCGCTCTACCAGATTTTTAAAAAGGGTAAGATTGGAGAAAGTTATAATGTTGGATCTGGTATTAATTTAAGCAATATTCAATTGACAAAAAAATTGCTAACATTGACAAAAAAAAAGAAAATAAAAATAGGCAGCAAGGTAAAAATTAAATTTGTAAAAGACAGGCCTGGCCATGATATAAGGTATGCACTTGATATAAATAAAATTAAGAAAAAACTTAAGTGGAAAACAAAAAGAAATTTAGTAAAAGGTTTGTCTGAAACAATCGATTGGTATATTGAAAATAAAAGATTTTTTACAGTTTTTTCAAAAAAACTTTTTTTTAAAAGAATAGGATTAACAAAATGATTAAAAAAGGGATTATATTAGCTGGTGGCACTGGTTCAAGAATGAGTCCTCTAACAAAGGCTGTTAATAAACAATTACTTCCAATTTATGATAAACCTTTAATCTATTATCCACTGTCTATTTTAATGTTATCTGGAATTAGAGATATTTTAATTGTTGTAAATAAAGGGCAAGTCAATCAATTTAAAAAAGTAATACCAAATGGTAAAAATTTAGGAATAAAAATTTCTTACATAGAACAAGCTAATCCTAATGGATTGCCTGAAGCTTTTATTTTAGGTGAAAAATTTATAGGTAAAGATAGAATTGCTCTCATATTAGGTGATAATTTTTTTTATGGTCAAAGTTTAACAAATAAACTTAAAGAATGCACTAAACTCAATCATGGCGCTAAAGTTTTTTTACATCCAGTTAAGAATCCAAATTTATATGGAGTTGCAACTATTAATAAAAAAAATAAAATTATTAAGATATTGGAAAAACCAAAGAATTCTAAGTCTAATTTAGCAATCACGGGTTTGTATTTTTTTGATAACAATGTAGTAAAACTTAGCAAGTCCTTAAAACCATCGGCAAGAAATGAGCTAGAAATTACTGACCTTCTAAAACTTTATAAAAGAAAGAAAAAATTAAAAGCTGAATTTATTGGCAGAGGAGGTACTTGGTTAGATACAGGTTCAATTAAAGATTTTTATAATACTTCATATTTTGTATCGACTTTAGAAAATAGACAGGGTTTAAAAATTGCTTGCTTAGAGGAAATAGCATTAAATAATAAATGGATATCAAGTAGAGAAATTCAGAGTGCAATCAAATTTTACGGCAATTGTTCTTATTCTAAATATCTTAAAGATCTAATTAAATGAGAGTTAAATCTACTAAATTTAAAGGTTTAAAAATAATAGAGGGATTAAAATTTTCTGATAAAAGAGGATACTTTCGAGAAGTTTACAAAAAAAAATTATTTTCCCATAGTGAATTAGTTTTTTGGTGTATGTCTAAATCTAAAAAAAACGTGATTAGAGGAATGCATTTACAAACAAGATTTATGCAAGAAAAATATGTAGCAGTAATAAAAGGTAAGATTTTAGATGTCGTCGTTGATTTAAGATATAAATCAAAAACATTTGGTAAAGTTTTTAGTATAATATTATCTGAAAAAAATTGTAAATCAGTTTTTATACCCGCTGGTTTTGCGCATGGTTTCTGTGGTATGGAAAAAGAAAATATTATCTTTTACGGAAATAGTAACTATAGATCAGCTAAAAGTGAAATTAGTCTATCCTGGAATGATAGAAATTTAAGAATAAGATGGCCAACCTCTAAGATAATACAATCTAAAAAAGATAGTTTTAGTTTATCTTTTAAAGAATTTGTTGAAAAAAAAATAAAATTGTAATTTATGAAAAGTTTAATGATGTATTGTTTATCTCTAAACAATGAGGATTTTGAAAAAATTAAAACGTTGGGTTATGAGCCTGTAGGATTAGGAGATAAATATTTCAGCGATAATTGGATAAGAGATAATGAAGGTGAAAATATTTCTTATAAAAATAAATACTACGGAGAATATACTTTTCATTATTGGTTTTGGAAAAACAAAATTAAAGAAATAGACGATAAAACATGGATTGGATTTTGTGCCTATAGGAGATTTTGGTCACAAAAAATAAACAAAATTGAAATTAGTAATAAAGAAGATTTTTTATCTACTATTCCAAATGAGTGGAAAAATTATGAGACTATTTTAGGTCAACAAATATATATGGATGGATGGACTCCAATGAAAATAATTAAACATGGCTTAAAATCTTTTATTTTAAATCCAAAATATTTTTTAAAAAAGAATAGAAATTTAAAACTCCATTTCGACTCTTTTCATGGTTATGGTAAAATAGAAAAGGCTATAGAACTTTTGCCCGATCAAGACAGAGAAGATTTTAAAAAGTTTTTAGAGACAAATATTTCATACAATAGAGGCAACATGTTTATTTGCAAATCTAAAGAAGTTATAATTAAATATTATGAATCAGTTTTTCCCTGGCTTGAAAAAAGTGAAAAAATATTTGGTTTTAAAGATGTTTCCTACGGTATTACAAGAATTTATGCATTTTTAGCAGAAAGATATTTGTCTTATTGGTTCAATAAATATAGTAAGTCAAGGGAGTGGCCGGTTGTTTTTTTTGATATAAATACTAAAAATAATTTAAATTAATGCGTTGTAAAGTTTCAGGACTAAAAATAAAACCATTTATGTCATTTGGAAGAATGCCTATGGCAAATGGATTTTTAAGTAAGAAAAACTTTAAAAAAGAATTTTTTTATAAACTGCAGGTAGGTTTTAATAAAAAGAATTATTTATTTCAAGTTGATGATCATCCTAAATCACCTTCTATATTCAATAATCAATATCCTTTTTATACGAATAAATCTTTATATATGACTGAACATTTTAGAAAATACTTTATTTGGGCTAAAAAAAATTTCTTAAAAACAAAATCTAAAGTTATAGAAATAGGATCAAATGATGGAACTTTTTTGAAAAATTTTAAAAAACATAATTTTATTCATCTTGGCATAGAGCCCTCTAAAAATGTTGCAAATTTTGCAAAAAAAAGAGGTTTAAAAGTTTTAAATAAATTTTTTTGTTATAAAGAAGTTGTAAAATTGAAAAAATTTAAAAGAAATACAGATCTAATTTGTGCTGCAAATGTAATTTGTCATATTCCAAATTTAAATGATGTTATAAAATCTATTGACACTCTTCTATCTGACCGTGGTGTTTTTGTCTTTGAAGAACCTTATTTAGGATCTATGTTTAAAAAAACTTCTTATGATCAAATATATGACGCTCATATATTTATGTTTTCTGTTCATTCTGTTAGAAGTATATTTAAGAATAAAGGGTTTGATTTAATTGATGCAATACCACAAAAAACACACGGTGGTTCAATGCGATATATAATTGCAAGAAAAGGAGCAAGAAAAATCAAGAATAATATAAAAGTTTTGCTTAAAAAAGAGAAGAGACAAAAATTAAATAAGATCAACTCTTGCTTAAAATTTAAAAAAAATTGTATTAAATCTAGAGATAATTTTAGGAAAAAAATAATCAAACTTAAGAAAGAGGGGAAATCAATTTGTGGCTATGCTGCGTCGGCTAAAAGTACTACTGCTTTAAATTTTTGTAAAATTGATAGCAAATATATAGATTTTATTGCTGACTCAACTAAAGAAAAAATTGGAAAATTTACTCCTGGTACACATATACCTGTAGTATCAATTAAATATTTTAGAGAGAATTACCCTGATATAGCTGTTTTATGTTCATGGAATCATAAAAAAGAAATTCAACAAAAAGAAAGAGGATTTAAAAAAGCTGGAGGAAATTGGATAACACATGTCAAATAAACTTAATATAGTTGTAACTGGTGGGTCAGGACGTTTTGGCTTGAATCTAAAAAAATTAGGAAAAAGAAATTATAAGTTTCCTAGCAAAAACCAATTAAATATTTTAAACTTAAGTTCTATACTGAGATATCTAAAACGTAATCCGACTAAAATATTGATTCACTTAGCAGGACTATCAAGGCCTATGTCTATACATGAAAACAATATTACCAGGAGTATAAACTTAAACATTATTGGAACTAGTAATATTGTTATTGCTTGCTCAAAATTAAATATAAAACTAATTCATTTTTCAACAAGTTATGTCTATCCAGGCACGAAAGGAAACTATAAAGAAACTGATCCATTAATGCCTATCAATAACTATTCTTGGTCTAAATTGGGAGCTGAAAGCGCAGTCCAAATGTATAAGAATTCTCTCATATTAAGAGTCAGTATGACAGAAAAACCTTTTATTCATAAATTTGCATTTAAAGATATGATTACAAATTTTATTTTTCATGATGATTTTATAAAAATATTTGAAAAAATAATTACTCAAAAAGGTATTCTCAACATAGGGGGGAAAACTAACTCAGTTTATGATTTTGCAAAAAAGTACAATCCTAGAATTAAAAAAAAATTATTAAAAAAAAATAAAAAGATTTTAGTTCCTGTTAATTCTTCAATGAATCTATCTAAGCTAAAAAAAGCACTAAAAGATAAATGAATAATATTTTAGTTGTCTACCTGTTTACTAAATTTTGCGATAAAAATAGTTTCATAAATTTTATTAAGTTTTATAAAAAATATAATCATGGTAAAAAACATAAATTAGTAATCTGTTATAAATTAATGGAAGAAAAAAATATTATTTTTTATAGAAAAAAGTTGAAAAATATTCAATACCATGAGTTTATTGATAAAGAAAAAAAAAACGATTTTGATTTTGGGACTTATTATAGAGTAGCAAAAAAATATAAAAAAGATTTAATATTTTTTATGAATTCTCACTCTTACCCAATAAAAAAATTATGGTTAAAAAAAATTGTTAATAATTATAAAGCTAAAAGAATAATCGGAACAAGTGGTTCATATGAAAGTATGTTTACCTCATTGAAATTAAAAAAATTTTACAAAATTTTTAAATATATTAAGGATTATTTTTTTTTTAAAAAAAATTTTAAACCTTATCCAAACTTTCATATTAGAACAGCTAACTTCTTAATTCATTCAAGTGATCTATTGTCTTTTTGTAAAAAAAAAATATATAAAACTAAAAAAGATGCCTGGATTTCTGAAAGTGGTATTAATGGAATTACAGATTATTTTTTAAAAAAAAATTATGAAGTTGCTGTTGTTAATTCTGATAGCACTTTATTTTATTCTAATAACTTGAAAGAAAGTCAAACATATTATTATAAAAATCAGGAAAAACTATTAATCGCTGATAAGCACACAAATAAATACTTTAGACTTTCCAAAAAAGAAAAGATTGTTTATGAAAAAACTGTTTGGAGATAAATTTAATGGTAGCGGGAAGTGGGATCGAACCACTGACCTCAGGCTTATGAGTCCTGCGCTCTAACCAACTGAGCTACCCCGCCTATTTATTTTATGATTTATAATGTATTTATTAATTTATTCAATCAATATATCTTATATAAATTGATTTAATTATAATATAAATGATTTTAAATCTTTGTTTTAACTATTTTAAATTATGAAAAAAATATTTTTAATTTTATCAATATATTTTTTTTATAATCCATTATTAGCTATTGAATTTGAAGGTAAATTTATACAAGGATCCTTTATTCTGGGAAAAACCTTACCTGAAACACAAATTACTATTGATAATAAAAAAATTAGAGTCACCAGAGACGGTTATTTTGTGTTTGGTATTGGTAGAGATAGAAAAAATGATATAACTATTAAAGCTTTTAAAAATCAAAAATTAGAAGTCATTGTTAAAAAAGTTTTTAAAAGAAAATATAAAATACAAAAAATAGATGGTTTGCCTAAAAAGCAAGTTACTCCTCCAAAAGAAGTATACGAAAGAATTAGGAATGATAACTTGTTGATTGGAAAAGCTAGATCTTTAGATACAGAATTAACTTTTTTTAAAAATAAATTCAATCTTCCTGTCAAAGACTCTATAATAACTGGAGTATATGGAAGTCAAAGAATCTTAAATGGAAAGCCCCGTAGACCACACTACGGATTAGATTTTGCGGCTAAAGAAGGAACTCCAATTTATGCTATGCTTGACGGAGTTGTTTCTTTAGCAGAAAAAGATTTATATTTTACTGGAGGAACAATTATTTTTGACCATGGTCATGGTGTTAGTACACTTTACATGCATTTGAAAGATATAAATGTAGATTTAGGTCAAAAAGTAAAACAAGGTGAGATTATTGGTACTGTGGGCAAAACGGGAAGATCTACTGGGCCACACTTAGATGTTAGATTAAATTGGTTTGATATAAAACTTGATCCTGCAATTGTTTTATATAAGAATTAAGCTGCTTGTTTAAGATTGTGCTTAGTAGTCATTCCACTTAAAAAATTCCATAGATATCTTGCTGTTATCATAGAAGCTTTTTCAGCTTTTTCTTTTTCTGCTTCGTTTAAACCATCTAAAAGCTTTTCACATTCTGCTCTATGATGAACATCTGCGGATTTATGTGCTTCAAAAAATTCTAAACCTTCTTTAGAGTTTACACCATAAAACTTTTTTAGTCCTTGTATCTTCGTTTCTGCAATCTCTGGTATCTGCCTTTCGTAAGTATATAGTGAAGCCAAACCTTCAGCATAGGATGATCTTCCTTGTTTAAAGAAATTATCTATCATATCTTTTGTGAACCAATCTGGTTTAACTTTTTCTATTTCATTGGGGTTTGAGCCCATTGCAGCGGCAAAATTTTTCCATAAAGTAGGATGGTCAGCTTTTTCATTTTCTTCATCTTGAAGATTTTCTAAAAGAATTTTTCTTTTTTGAATATCATCACATAAAGAATGGGTTGCACTTATGTATCTCGGAAAAGCTTTTACATGCTGATAGTATTGTTCAGCATAGTCCTTTATAATTTCTCTTGTTAAACGACCTTCGTTCCAAAAAATCTCATAGAAGGGATGTTTAAGTAAATGATATCTATCTAATTTTTCGTTTAACTGTTTTGAAAACATTTATTATCCTTTTTGAATAAGAGTATAAATTCATTCTAACAAAATCAAATGGTAAATTGTCCACAATTTTAAAGTCTTAAATATTGAATGTTCACGTTTTGAATCACTTTTGATTCATTTCTGGACTCTGAATACAACCTCAAATTGTTTATTGATAATATTGCTAATAAGATCTATCTCTAACTATGTATTTTTTTATAGAATTTACAACAATAATCATTTTAATAATTGTTCAGTCAATTTTTGGTGTTGGTTTACTTCTATTTGGCACTCCTACTTTTTTATTATTAGGATATGATTTTGCTAATACAATTAATATTTTAATGCCTGTTTCTATTGTTGTAAGCTTTCTACAATTTTCAAGATCTAAAATTACTGATAAAAAATTTTTAGTAGAATATAATTTCTATTGTTTACCTTTCCTTGCATTGTTTTTGTTTCTTGCTCTTAATTTCAGGTATAATATTGATTTTAAATTTTTTGTAGCATTATTACTTATTATTTCTTCTTTATTAATTTTAAATAAAAGTAGATTTTCTTCATTTAAAACCAAATTTTTTCAATTAAAACGATATGTTTTAATAATAATTGGTTCAATACACGGGTTTACCAACATGGGTGGAAGTTTTTTATCTATATATTCCACCTTAATTAGTAAAAATAAAAAAGAACTTGCTAGATATTATATTTCTTACGGATATTTAATAATGGGTATAATTCAATATTTTATAGTCCTCTTTATATCTTTTAAATTATTAAGTTTTTCCAAATTATATTATGCATTAATTGCAATTTTGATATACTTGCCTTCTCAAAAAATTTTTAAAAATATTAATGATAAAAGCTTCTCAAGATACATAAATATCATAGCTTTATTATATGGGATTATTATTATCTCTTCTTATTTAATAGATTTTAACTAATTTGTTCAACTCTAATTATAGGTTTCTCATCTATTGGCAAATGCACAACGGTAGCGAAAATTGAAAGAGCAATAGCGATATACCATGCGTAATCATATGAGCCATAAAGATCATAAAAATAACCACCAAGGAAAGAACCTGCAAAAGCTCCAAATTGATGGCTTAAAAAAACAATTCCAAAAAGTGTACTTAAATATTTAGTTCCAAAGATTTGAGCTACTATTCCATTTGTAGGAGGAACGGTTGACAACCAAAGAATACCAAAAGTTATCCCAAAAAATATTGATGTATATAAAGATGGAGGTAGAAAAATAAATATAATAATAACAACAGCTCTAAGAAAGTATAATAAACTTAACAATATTTTTTTACTATATTTGGTTCCAAGATAACCCATGCCCAAAGTACCAACTATATTAAATAGACCTATTAAAGCTAAAATAATAGTCGCCGACCAACCTCCTAAACCCCTATCTTGCATATAACCTGGTATATGAGTTCCAACTAGGGTGATTTGAAATCCACAAACAAAGAATCCAGCTAGAAGTAAGATGTAACCTTTATGTGAAAAAGCTTCTTTTAATGCTGATTTAAAATCTTGGTCTTTTGTTAATTTAGATGTACCAGGATCGTCAGTTTTTTTGGGCAACAGAAAGATAGAAGCTATTAGACCAAAAAGTATAAAATACATAAAATATTTTAAAGTATTTTCCCAACCAACGCTTCCAAGGCTATATTTAGTGAATAGAGGTGATAAAAAATAACCTATAGACGCTGCTGCAGTTACTAGCCCTGTTGCCATTGATCTTGACTCATTAGGAAAATGTTTTCCAACCTCTGATACAGGTACACTCATAGCTGTAGCGCCTAGAGCTGTTCCTACTAAAACACCTAAACTTAATTGAAAGTATATTCCTGTATTTGGGCCTGAATAAAGCATATAGATACCAAGACCAAAAATAATGAATCCTATAAAAACAGCTTTATTGCCACCAAATTTATCAGCTAATATTCCAAATAAAGGAGCGAAAAAACCCCAAAATAACATTTGTACTCCTATAGCTAATCCAAATTCTGTTCTAGTACAGTCTAAATTTTGCTCAAATGCGCTAAAAAACAATCCAAAAGTTTGCCTTAATCCCATAGAGACTAAAATTACACTACAGGCAGCAAATAAAGTTATTAAAGCTATATTGTTTGGAATAAATTTGTTCACGATTTATTTAATATGTTTTAATGATCTTTTCAAGTCAGCAATTAAATCTTTTGGATCTTCTAAACCAATATGAATTCTAATTATATGTTCATCTTTTTTAAATCTATTGTATTGTCTTGAGATATCTTGAAATATCGCAAGACTTTCAAAACCACCCCAGCTATATCCTATTCCAAATAATTCTAAAGAGTTTACAAATTTTATAACCGAGGATTTATTTTTACTTTTTACGACAATCGAAAATAAGCCTGTAGCACCTGTATAATATTTTTTCCAGAGTTTATAATTTTTTGAAGCGACAATATGTGGGTAAAGAACTTCTTTTATTTTTTTTTGTTTCTTTAAAAAATTAATCACTGTTTTAGTGTTTTCAAAATGTACTTTCAGTCTTACGTCCAAAGTCCTTAAGCCTCTGATTATCAAGTAAGCTTCATCTGCTGACATTCTATAACCTGATAATTTGTAAAAAAAACTTATTCTTTTATAAACTTTTTTATTTACTGCTAATGTCCCGCCCATAGCATCAGAATGGCCAGAAAAATATTTAGTTGCAGATGAGAATGACATATCGAAACCAAGTTTTAATGGTTTAAGGTAAAGTGGTGTACCCCAAGTATTGTCAAGAAAAGTTAAAATATTTTTTTTTTTTTGCTAAATTAACTATTTTAGAGAGATCTTGAAATTCAAAAGTATTACTTCCAGGGTTTTCCACTAATATCATTTTAGTTTTTTTTGTTATTTTATTTTTCAAATCTTCAAATTTTTCTGGATTATAAAATATAGCTGTAACATTAAATTCTTTTAATAATTTCTCTGCTATTTCTTTTGTTGGGCTATAAACGTTATCTGAAACTAAGATTTCATCTCCTGGACGACATAGGCTAAATAAAGCTAAAGATATACCGCCAAATCCGGTTGCTGTAAGAAAAACATGATAAGCTTCTTCTAGTTCTTTTATCAAATTCTCTAGCTCAATAGTTGTAGTGCTTCCATATCTACCATAATCATAATAACTTATTTTTTTATGAGCTTTAATTTTTTTTGAATGTTGATGCATTTCTTGCATTGAATTAAATAGTATTGTTGAAGCTCTAGTTACTGGAGGATTGGCAGACCTATTAGAGTTATCTTTTGTAGGATGTTTTAAAAATGTGCTTATAGACTTTTTCATAAAATAAGTATAATTGAAGTTTATATAATTTTTTTAAAATATAATATAAAAAAGGAGGCAAAAATATGGGTTACCCTAAAAAGCACAGAGGTCGTAGAAAAATTGGCTCAAAAAAGAGAAGAGCAAGAAAAAGAAATAAAAAGAAATAATCAATAAAACTATATGAAAGAGATAGCTCAAATTAAAAAATTGAGTTTATGGATTTTTTTTATTCCATTTCTCTCAATAAATCTTTGTTTATATATATCTGTTAATTTTCTTTTGCTTGAAAATACAATTTTTGTAGTAGATCAAATTGGCAGATCAGGGTTTACTATTCCATATTTAGATGGAAGTCTATCTATTAGTAGAGCTTCGAGAACATATCCTCAATTTTTAATTTTTAAACCAGCCATGATAATTACTTCATTGTTATTATTTTTTTATTGGAAAAAAAACAATAATTTAATCAATAATTTTGAAAATAATGGTGCAAATAAAAATGCTTTCATGATTTTTGGAGTTTTATCTGCAATATTTTTAGCAATTCACTCTTTGCTTTTAGGAGTAGAAGTAGAAATTAAATTTTTTAAGTTTTTAAGAAGAGTTGTTCTTTTAAGTTTTATAGTTTTTGAAATTATAGCTCAGGCTCTACTAGTAAAAAAATTTTATAATTTAAAAGATAAAATCAATGATCTATTTAATAAAAATATTTTAAAGTTAAAAATATCACTAGTTTCAATTCTAATTGCTGTTGCTATTTTAAGCATACCTATGTTGACCCAAAAAGGTAATGTTCATTTTAAACATGGATTAGAATGGAATTATTTTGTAGGAGTTATTTTGTTTTACCTATTAACTAACTTTTTCTGGAAAAAATTAAAATAAGTTTCATAGCACTTACCAAAAAATTTTTTACAAATAAAAGAAATGTTATAAATATTTATACAAAAAATGATTATTTGAAAAAAAAATTTTACCCAGTTTTTTTGACTAAAGTAATTCTTTATTTTAAGCCATCTTATGCTTATTTTTAGTTCACTAAGATCAGCTTTTTTATAAAAATTTTTATTTTTTTTAATCCAATGCTCAAATTCTTTTATTGTAAGATCCTCATTTAGAAGAGAGAAATTATTTCCATGAACCCGATATGTAGCCATTGGCTCTTGAACTACTTCTATATTAGTGTACTTGCTCAACTTAACAAATAAATCAAAATCACCTATTACATTATACTTAGTAGTAAAGTTTAAATTTAATTTTTTTAATAAACTTTTTTTTAAAATTACAGTTATCACACCCATTTTATAATCCCTAATAAGAGCTGAAGTAATTTTACCAGATGGTAAAGTTTTATGAGTGAATTTTTTTATCTTATTATTTTTTTGATCTAAAACATTTAAATTCGAATAAACCAAACCTATTTTACTATTAAATTTTTTTATCTGTTTTTTTAGTTTGTTTTTCATCCACATATCGTCAGCATCTAAAAAGGAAATATACTCACCTTTACATTTGTTAATTGCTAACTTTCTAGATTTATAAAGAGTATTTTTACTTTTAGTTGAAAATATTTTAAATCTTTTTTCTCTAAATTTTTTACAAATATCTTTGCTATTATCTGAGGAATTATTATCCCAAAATATTAACTCCCAATTTTTGTATGTTTGTTTTATAATTGAACTTAAAGTCTCACTTAAGTATTTTTCACCATTATGACAATTAACAATTATACTGACTAACGGTTGTTTTTTTTTTTTAATTGGCTTCATTTATTGAAAATTAAGATTTTGTTTATAAAAATTTATTGTCCTTTTTAAGCCTTTGTTAAAATTAGTCTTTGCCTTCCAATTTAATATTTTTTTTGCTTTTTTAGTGCTTGGATAAAGTTTAATAATCTCGTCTTTTCTTAATTTAATTGCTCCATAATTTGGTTTACCTCCTTTAGTAATTTTTCTTACTCTTTCTATAACTGTTTTAATTTTAATAGGTTTTCCAGTCCCAATGTTAATAATTTGACCATTAGTTTTTTTATTGAATAGAGACTTAACAATTGCATTAGTTATATCATCTATATGAGTAAAATCTCTTAATTGATTACCCTCCGAGCATGCAAATTTTTTTTTATTAAGGCAAGATTTAATAATTACAGGTAAAAATCTGTTAAAATCCTGTTTGGGGCCATATGCTAAATATAACCTAAGAATAGTGCATGGAAAATTATACTTCTTGAAATAAGATAATAGAAATAAAGATGATTTTAATTTAGATTTTCCATAAGTTGATTTTAAATTGTTTTTATTGATTTTAGTAGATTCTTTTTGAGGGGAATTAATTCTGCCATATTCAACGCAACTACCAATTTGAACAAATTTTTTTATTTGTATATTTTTTTTAATTAGTGTCTGAATAATATTTTTACATCCTAAATAATGAGAATTGTAAGTTTTTAGCTTGTTTGTATGATTAACATGTCCTCCAAGATTAACGACAAACTCATAGGGTGTTTTAATATTTTTAAGTAATTTAGTCTTTTTTGATATATCGCTCAAAATATATTTTACTTTTTCGACCCTTCTAGTTTTTTTAGGTTTTTTTGTAGATATACTATCAACGTCAAATTTTAATTTAATTAATTTTTTAATAAGATGGTATCCAATAAATCCTGTACCACCTACAACTAGTATTTTGTTTTTATTCTTTAATTTCAATTTTTTTTCTTTTTTAAGATTTCATCAAGTAATTCTTTATCTCGTTTAGTGTCCATACATTGCCAAAAACCTTGGTGCCTAAATGCGCTAATTTTTTTTATTTTAGTTAACTTTTCTAGTGGGTCTCTCTCTAAATAAGTTTTGTCACTTTTTATATATTTAAATATAGATGGTTCCATGACAAAAAATCCACCATTGATCCAGCCTGTATCTAACTTAGATTTTTCCTTAAAATATTTTATCTTATTGCCACTTAATTTTAACACTCCAAATCTTGCGGGTGGTCTAACTGCAGTCAATGTAACAATATTCTTATTTTTCTGATGAAAGTTTAAAAGCTTTTTTATATTAATGTTGGACAGGCCATCACCGTAAGTCATCATAAAAGTTTCTTTTTCTAAAATTTTTTTTAATCTTTTTAATCTGCCTCCTGTCATTGTTTTTAAGCCAGTATCTATAAGATTAATTTTCCAATTATTAAATTTTCGTTTTTTAAAATAATCTTTGATAATTTTACCCTTGTATCCTAGCGCTATATAAAATTCTTTAAAACCATATTTTGCGTAATGTTTCATTATATGGATTAAAATTGGTTTTTTATTTACTTCCACCATGGGTTTTGGAATTAGTTTGGTATACTCAGAGAGTCTTGATCCAAATCCCCCCGCTAAAATAACTATTTTCATGTTCTAATTTTTTTCTTAATTAATTTTTCGTAAAATTTTATTTGATTTAAAGATAAATTATACACATTTTTTTTATTTAAATAATAAGATTTATACCAGTCTATAACTAAATAGATAGTTTGTTTCAAATTTAGCAACGTTTTCCATTTTAAAAGTTTTAAGGACTTATTGCTATTCAAACTTAATAAATTTGATTCGTAAAAACTATTTTTATTTTTTTTCACTTTCCAACTAATGTTTTTCCATTTTTTTTTCATGATTTTAATTACTGATAAAACTGTATAATTATTTCTCTGATTTGGTCCAAAATTTAAAACTGTTCCGTGTATTTTTCTATTATTTTTAAGCTTTATTGAAAAAAGAATATATCCCCATATAATTTCTAAAACATGTTGCCAGGGACGCGTAGAATTTGGATTTCGAATAATTACTTTTTTTTTCTTTGACCAGGCTTTTACACAATCTGGAATTAATCTATATTGTGACCAATCACCACCACCAATTACATTTCCAGCCCGAGCTATTCCTATAATAATATTTTTTTTTTTTAAAAAAAAAGATTTTACATATGAATTAATCAAAATATCTGCAGATGCTTTAGATGAACTATAGAGATCGTTTCCTCCTAATATTTCATCTTCTTTATATCCAGCTTTCTTCTCAAAATTTTTATAAGTTTTGTCACTTGTTATAAATAAAGCTACACAACTTTTTTTTACAGATTTTAAACTTTCAAGAATATTTAAAGTCCCTAAAGCATTTGTTTCATATGTAAAAATCGGATCCATATAAGATTTTTTTACTATTGACTGCGCAGCTAAATGAAAAACAAAATCTGGTTGATATTTTATAAAAACCTTTTGTAATTTAGATAAATTTCTTACGTCTATTTTAATACTTTTTATTTTTTTCTTTAAATTTAATAAATTAAAATGAGAAGGTCTTGAAGGTTCATCAATAGAGAGTCCTATTATTTTTGCTCCAGATAAATATAACCATAGAGTAAGCCATGAACCTTTGAAACCAGTATGTCCCGTAATAATCACAGTTTTTTTGAAAAAATATTTTTTTATATTCATAAAAAAATACTTACAAGATATTGAGAAGATTTGAAATAAAACAAAAAAAGAACCACATAAATTCCTGAGCTTTCGCCCAGAAATTTAGTAGTTTTGGCTCGTCGTTTTAAGAGCTACCGCCAAGCCTTCCCGATCAACCATTTTAGCTCTACTTAGTTGACCTTTCTGCCCTTTAAGCTTGAACCTCTCGGTTTTTCCCTAAATGGCCAGTTAAGAGTTGCCTCTTAATTAATTACATTAAATCATATTCAAAAAAAATTGATATCACTTTTTACGTGCGATAAAACTTGCTGTGAATTATGGGGACAAATTTTTGTTAACAGTCTTGTGGATCCATCCTCCACCTAAAACTTTATCCCCAATTTCATCTTTAGAATAAAATACACAAGCTTGACCGGGTGATATGCCAGTTTCTTCTTCGAGAATTTCTACTTCAGCTTCTTTACCTTGGAAAGTAATTTTGGCATCTAATAATTTTCCAGTCGATCTAACTTTAATTTTAACTATGTTTTCAAAATTATTTTTAGAACCTAAAATATTTATGTCTCTAAGTTTAATATTTTTAATAATTAATGATTTTTTTGGACCTACCGTAATAGTATTTTTTTTTGCATCAATATTGACCACATATAAAGGGTCAGAATTAGATATTTTAATACCTTTTCTTTGACCAATAGTATAATTAATTATACCTTCGTGATTTCCTAATTTTTCTCCTTGTAAATTTACTATATTGCCAGATTTAAAAGACTCTGGTCGAAACTTTTTAATTACTGATGCATAATCTCCATTCGGGACGAAGCAAATATCTTGACTATCTGGTTTTTCTGCTACATTAAGTTTCAATTTTGATGCTATTCGTCTAGTTTCTGTTTTTTCAATCTCCCCTAAAGGGAATCTAAGATAATCTAATTGCTCTTGAGTAGTTCCAAATAAAAAATAACTTTGATCTCTATTTGTGTCTTTAGCCCGGTACATAAAAGCTTTACCGCTGTTTTTGACTCGTGCTACATAGTGACCTGTAATAAGAGCGTCGGCATTCAAGTTTTTAGCATATTTAAATAAATCTCTGAATTTTACCGTCTGATTACATTGAACGCACGGAATAGGTGTTTCTCCTGCAGAGTAACTATCAATAAAAGTATCTATCACTTCAGATTTAAAATTCTTTTGATAAAATAATACTTTATGTTCAATATCTAATTGCTCAGCCACTCTTTTCGCATCTAAAATATCTTGTCCTGCACAACATTGTCTTCCTTGTTTAGAATTTTTAGTATCATTATAAAGTTTCAAAGTAATTCCTTTAACATTGTACCCTTCCTCTTTCATAAGACCAGCTACAACCGAGGAGTCTACTCCACCTGACATTGCAACAACAACATTAGTATCTTTTTTAGCTTTATTAATACCTAGAGTATTTATCATTATAAGTGTATATTATAAAAAAAAAGAATTTTCCATAATGCTTTTAAATTTTGAACCAGGAGATTATGTAATAAATCCACTCAATAAAGAGTGGGGAATAGGCCAAGTACAGTCTATAATCAAAAATAAAGTGACAGTAAATTTTGAAAATTCTGGAAAAATTGTATTAAATATTGATGTAGTTTCTTTAGAAAAAATAAAAAATGAACAGAAATGAATTAAAACTTATAGCTGAAAATTTAATAGAAACTTTTGAAATAGCTGGGAAAGAGTCGGTTGATATTTATAAAAAAGGTCTAATAATTAAAATTAAAGCTGACAAATCACCCGTTAGTAACGGGGATTTAAAAGTAAATGAACTAATATGTAATAAAATTAGGAATTTAACTCCTAATATACCTATAATTTCTGAAGAAACTGTAAATCTAAAATTGAAAAATAATGCGAAAATATTTTGGTTAATTGATCCTATAGATGGCACAAAAGAATATATAGCTGGTAAAGATGAATACACACTTAATGCAGCTTTAATTGTTGATCAAAAACCTGTAATAGGTTTAGTTGGTGTTCCCAAAAAAAAGCAATTATTTTATTCATTTGGTTTAGGAGATAGTTTTCTCAAAGAAAACGGGAAAATTGAAAATATTAACTGCTCAAAAAAAACACCAAAAAATCAAATTATTGCATTAACAAGTATCTCTAAACCATCCGAAATAGTTTTAGATAAACTGAAGCAGTTTAAAGTAACATCAATGGTTAAAATGGCAAGTTCATATAAGTTTTGCGCAATTGCTAAAGGCAGTTTTGATATTTATGCAGCTAAAGAAAGAGCTAATGAATGGGATTATGCAGCCGGTCACGCTGTGGCGGAACACGCAGGAGCAATAATTAAAACTCTAGATGGCAAACCTTTTCTCTACGGAAAAAATGATTACAGAAATCCAAGTTTGCTAATTTTAAGATCAAATAATTTAAATGATTAAAACAATACTTATAATTATAGTCTCCGTAGCAATTTTTGGTTTACTACTATTTATTCTAGTCAAAAATGCATTGAAAAGAAAATTAGAATATTTAGTTAAAAAAGATAAAGAAAAAAATTCAGACAATCTTAATTAATTTATTAAATTCTACTAAATCCAAGTCTAAAATTCTTTTAGATAATTCAAAATTAAAACCGCCTCGTGCTAAAATACCCATATCTTTCTTATAAAATAATTCTCTATTCGCATGAGGTCTTAACGGTCCAATTCTTCTTCTCTTACAAAGCTTCAATGCAGAAACAAAATCTGGTTCAATAGAATTTTCCTTAATTTTATCTAAGCTTTTTTTTATGAAATGACTATCAATTCCTTTATTTCTCAAAGATTGATTGATCTTATTTAAAGAATAGCCTCTTCTCAAAAACATACGGGCTTTTGAGTCAGCATATAATTCATCATTAACTAATTTATTTTTTTCTAAATTTAATAATATCTTATCAATAATTTCTGAAACTTCTTTTTTTGAATTTGAGCCTTTAATTTTTGTAAGGTACTTTTTAAGCAAATATACTTTTAGTTGTTGTTTAGAAGGATTGTATTTTTCAAGATAACTATAGGCTAAATCCTTAAGATTCGTTGTAAGATCTTCGAAATCTTTTTTATTTAATGTGGGATTCATTTACCTAATATACTATATTATTTTTAATGATAAATAACTTTGAACAATTTTTAACATATAACAATATATATTTAATAGCTAATTGGGGAGTAATTCCTTTTTGGCTAATGATAGTTGTTATACCTCAACATTCTTTAACTAAGTTCTTTGTTCACTCTATTATAGCTCCCTTGTTATTGGCAACTGCATATATATTTATTGGTTATAAAATTTTTTTGGAGAAAGTCTTTTTAGAACCTTTTAATTTATATCTTGGTATAGATGAACTTTATAGTGTTTTTTCAAATGAGTCATTTTTATTAATTTTTTGGTTACATTTTCTTTCTTTAAGTTTATTCGTCGGATCTTGGATTTCTCGAGATTCTGTAAAATATTTTATTCCAAAATTTTTAACTTTTTTTTGTTTAATAACTACTTATTTTACAGGACCAATTGGAGTTGTTTTTTATTGGTTTATTCGCATTTTTTACTCAAAAAAAATAAATTTTAATGATTAAAACTTTAGAATTTTATTTTGATTTTATTAGTCCATATTCTTTTATTGCTTACCAAGAACTTAAAAAAGTAGAAAAAAAAGAAACAATTAAAATAAAATATAAACCTATTCTTTTAGGCGGCCTTCATAATCTACACAATATTAAAGCTCCTGCTTTTATACCAGCGAAAGCGAAATTTATGATCAGAGACTGTAAAATGATTGCAGAAAAAAACAAAATAAGATTTAAATTTAACTCATATTTTCCAATAAAAACATTGAACCTTATGCGTGGAGTGATAATAGCAGATGAAGATGATTTTCTAGGATATTATGTAGATAAAATTTTTGACTGCATATGGAAAGATGGATTAAATATGAATGATCATTCTATAATAGAAAAAATATTAAAAAATTTAAATATTAACCCAAAAACTTTTTTATTAAGGTTATCGACGCAAAATATAAAGAATTCTTTAAAAGAAAAAACTGATGATGCATTTAAGAAAGGAATTTTTGGAGCTCCTTCATTTGTGGTTAATAATAAAATATTTTGGGGACAAGACAGACTTGAATTTGCATTAGTTGAAGCAAATAAATAATTATTTTTTTTCTTTTTTAATTACCTCTATTCCAATATTTTTTAACGCATCAAAACCACCTTCTACGTGAGCTACATTTTTAAAGCCCATTTCAATAAGTGATTTTGTTGCTAAAGCTGATCTTAGCCCTAAAGCACAAAATAAAACTATATTTTTGATTTCTCCAATTTTTCTCTCTTTGAAATACGAACTTTCTGGATCTAACCAGAATTCTAACATTCCTCTAGGAATATGTATTGAATCTTTTATAGTGCCTTCTTTCCAAAGTTCTCTAATATCTCTGACATCAATTAACTTAATTTCTCCTCTTTCATGCAATTTTTTGACATCTTTTGCCAGCAAAGTAGTTATCTTTTTTTTTGCTTCTTCAACTAAATATTGGGATGTTTTTATATTCATGATACTTATTATAATAAAACATTTTTGAATAAATGAGAAATATAAAAATTACCAATAAAAAGAGTTTATTTAAGAAAACCTTTATTAAAATTTGTAGAATTTTAGGGTATGAAATTATTGATCAAAATAATTTTTATTTTCCCGTTTCAGGAAAAAGTGCAGAAAATAATTTAAGCACTCTGGGGAAAAAATCCATTTCATTAGGTTTGGGTGAAACAAATATCACGAGACCTATAAAATCTTTAGATATAATATTAAAAACCTGTACTTCTGTTAACTTAGTTACTCAAAATAAAAAAAGAATTTTTGAAAAAGGTAAGTCAGAATATACTTTTAGAACTATTAAATCTTTATTAAATTCAATTAAATTTAATCAAGAAATTTTTAAAAAAATTAACTTAAAAATTACTGTAATTGATCATAATTCAAATAAAGATGATTTGAAAAAAATAGATATTATTTTAAAAAAATCTTTGATAAATTACGAGATAATAAATCTAAATATTAACGAGTTTTCTTACATTAAAATTATAAATAAAAATAATAAAATTGCTGAGGAAAATATGAAGGCAACTATGGCGAGTATATTAAAATCATTTAAAGCTGCAAAAGAAAGCAAAGCAGACTTAG
>MDTB01207444.1_pt1 | contig 31092 bp, 26 predicted proteins | sample 811161 | NCBI WGS metagenome assembly MDTB01 (sample SAMN05326650, study PRJNA326480) | marine metagenome | isolation source: seawater | place: Mediterranean Sea | collected 2009 | reverse complement strand
TGTTGAAAAAAAAGAAAAAGTAGAATTTATGCCTTTTTTTAAAAAAGCCTGGAAATTTTTTCTTCTAATGTTTGTTGGAGTTACTATAACTGGTTTAGTGGGTTATTCAGTTTTAGCGTGGGGAATAGAAATGCTGGTAAGGGTTCACGATATTCCTAAAACAATAGCTGGTCAAAATTTTGGTATCTTTAATATTTTTCTTGGTATTGGAGGAAGTATTGGTGCTGGTATTATAGCTAGTAAAATGATTCAAAAAGGTATTATTAATGCTCATTTAAGAATTGCAGGTATTTTCGTAATTCTTATATGGGTTTCACTTTTACTTTTCACCCTCTCAACCTCATCCTTCTACTCTCAAATTGGTTTAGCAGGAATGATTTTCTTTATGTCTTGTGGTCCAGGTTTATATGGAGCGGCATTTCAGAATGCCTCCCCAATTAACCTCAGAGGAAGAACAGCAGCTATCTATTATATCAGCGCTAATGTTGTAGGATTTGCTCTAGGGCCTTTTGCTTTAGGATTCTTAAATGATTATATATTTAATGAAGTAAATGGTTATGATCAAGCAGGGATAAGATATTCACTTTTAAGCTTAGGCATAATTTTGTATCCAATTGCTGCTTTATGTTTTTATAAAGCCTCAAAACTATTCTTACCTCTTGAAGCTGAAGCTAGATAATACATAAATAAATAAATTAATTAATTGACCTCTATAAAATGATTTATAAAAGTAATCTATTTAAGGAATAATTATGAAGTATGAAAACATAAAGTTTGATGTTGAAGATAATATTGGAAGGATAACTCTCAATAGACCAAATTCGGCTAATGCTATTACTATACCTCTCGTTAAAGAACTTTTAGATATAGCCATTAGATGTGAGTCTGGAGAAAAAGTAAGAGTGCTTATTCTTCAAGGAGAAGGACCTATATTTTGTGCAGGTGGTGACTTAAAATTCATGACTGAGCAAAAAAATATGCGGGCAGCAATCTCAGAAATGATAGGCATACTTCATGTTGCATTATCAAAAATTGATCATTTAGATGTACCAATGATAGGAGCTATTACTGGAACAGCTGCTGGCGCTGGTTTATCTCTTGTTTCAGCCTGTGATATGGCAATAGCAGGAGAAAATGTTAAATTTTCATCTGCCTATACAGCAGCTGGTCTTACTCCTGATGGAAGTTCAACATTCCACCTTCCAAGATCTATTGGGAAAAAGAGAACAATGGAATTAATGCTAACTAATAGAGTTTTATCTTCCAAAGAAGCACTTGACTGGGGATTGATAAATAAAGTTGTAAGTGATGAAGATGTAATTAGTAATACAAACAAACTTGCCCTGAAGATTGCGAAAGGACCTACTAAGGCGTTCGGTGGTGTTAAAGAAATGCTGAGACAAAGTTTTTCTAATGGCTTAGAAACGCAAATGGAGCTGGAATCACAGATCTTCTCTGAACAATTAAAGGGTGTGGATGGTCCGGAAGGAATTGAAGCCTTTACCTCAAAAAGAAAACCTGAATTCAAAGGAAAATAAAATGGTAGAAATATCTGATCAGGAGCTTGAAAAAAAGAATATCAAGGTTCTTGGAAAAAATATGTCATATGTTGAAAAAGGTGAAGGTGATCCAATCATTTTTCAGCACGGTAATCCTACATCTTCATATCTTTGGAGAAATATTATTCCATATTTAGAAAATCAAGGCAGATGTATAGCAATTGATTTAATTGGTATGGGGGATAGTGATAAACTTACTGATGAGGGTAACAATACCTATTCCTACCATGTTCAGAAAAAGTATTTTGATGCATGCATTGAAGAATTAGAAGTAAATAAAAATATTACTTTTGTTATTCATGATTGGGGTTCTGCTTTAGGTTTTAATTGGGCTTATGAAAATCAACAAGATATCAAAGGAATATGCTATATGGAGGCAATTGTTCAAAATATCACCTGGGATGATTGGCCTAAAGATGCAAAATCAATTTTTCAAGGATTGAGGTCAGATGCATGAGAGAATTTAATTTTGAAAAAGAATTTATTTATTGAGGGAATTCTTCCAAATGCAGTTATTCGAAATTTAACAGAAATAGAAATGGATGTTTATCGAAGACCCTTTTTAGAAGAAATTGATAGAAGACCTACATTGGATTGGCCAAGACAAATTCCAATAAACAATGAACCAGAGGATGTATGTAAAATCGTAAAAGATTATTCATCGTGGATGTCTATTAATGAGATACCTAAATTATTTATAAATGCTGATCCTGGATCTATTTTAAAAGGAAAACAAAGAAAATTTTGTAGAAAATGGAAAAATCAACAAGAATTGACTGTTAAAGGAAACCATTTTATTCAAGAAGACTCGCCAAAAGAAATTGGCGAGGGTATATCAAATTGGTACAGAAATCTTTAAATGAAAAAAGAACAGTTTACAAAAAAAATTCACAATTTTGGTGATGGAAATGTTTCATATATTGAATGGAACGATGAATCGGAATTACCAGGTTTTCAATTTTCGCATGCTACTGGTTTTAATTCTCTAACATATAGAAAATTATTGGAACCCCTCTCAAATGAGTTTCACATAAGAGCAATTGATGCCAGAGGTCACGGTTTTACAGAAACTGACGCTATACCAAAAAAAATGTATGATTGGGTAGTATACAGAGATGATTTAATACGTTCAGTAGAAAATTTTGTTAAGGAAAAGGGAGAACCTATAATTTTAGGCGGACATTCGATGGGTGGCGCAACAATTATGCAAGTTGCTGCATCTAGACCAGAACTTGTATCAGGATTAGTTTTAATAGAGCCAGTTTTAATTCCAAAATTTAATTTAAACTTAATAAAATTGGGTAGAAAATTCCCTGCATTTAAATTCTTATCATTGATTAAAGAAGCTACATCAAGGGCTGATAGTACTTTAAAACGACGAAGAGAATTTCCTAACAAAGAAATGATTAAAAAGTCATATAAAGGAAGAGGTGCTTTTACCACTTGGGTAGATGGTTTTTTAGATGATTACATAGATGGTGGAACTAAAACGGAAGGAGATTGTCATATTCTTACTTGTCACCCTGAGTGGGAAGCAGCAACTTTTTCATCTTGGAAACATAATGCTATGGAATCAATAAAAAAGATAAGCTGTCCAATTACTCTTTTGCAGGGAGAGATTGGCTCCACAACTCAAGAGCCTGGAATTAAATTATTAAAACTAAGGGACCCAAATGGAACGTTTAAAATTATAAATAATTCTTCACATTTTTTACCAATGGAATATCCAGAAATAGTACAAAAAGAAATAATAAAAATTAAGAATAGAATCTAAATAATATAAAATTTTATAATTTGTTTCTTAATCTAAAGTTATTGAGCTAAAGTTACTCTAGGAGAAAATTATGGATGAAGAAAGTAACTCTACAAATAATAAAAATAATATAGTTATAGAGAACAGTTCTTTGAATGAAATTATAAAAAGTGATCAAAAATCTGGGAGTGAGCTAAAAATTTCAGAAAAAATTATCGGAATAGATTTACCTCAAACAAGTAAAGAAATTTTAATTAATAATACAAATAATAATGATAATTTATCAAAAGATATTAATTTTATTGATGCATTAAACGGGCTGATAGTACTAATTTTAATTTGCATGATTGCGTTAGGTTTATCTGAAAGGTTCAGAAAATTTTAACCTCTTAGAACGCACTTACCGTTATTTATAACCATTACATTTCTATCTTTAACCCAGGATCTAAATGAAATTTCTTTATCATCAACCCAAATTTCAGTTGAAATTTTTTCACCTGGAAATACGGGTGATGAAAATCTAACGTCTAATTGCTCAATTGACGAACTATTGTAATCACATACATCTTGAATGATTGATTTACATGCAGTTCCATAAGAACACAAACCATGAAGTATTGGTTTTGGAAAGCCTGCTGCCTCTGCCACATCTGGATCCGAGTGAAGCGGGTTTCTATCACCTGATAATCTATACAATAGAGCTTGATCAGGTGATGTACTTAACTCACTTATAATATCTGGATCTCTATTTGGAATAGCGTGTGGCTTCGGTCCACCCTCTTTTGGTCCACCAAAACCTCCATCGCCTCTAGCGAAAGTTGTTCCACCTAATGTACATAAAAGATTTCCTGTTTCTTTATCCTTGATATTTACTTCGGTGATTAATAGGGCTCCCTTATCTTCACCTTTGTCAATAATATCAGTTACTTTAGAGTCTACCAAAATATTTGCTGCAACTGGAAGTGGTTGATGAATTTTTAGTCTTTGTTCTCCATGTACGACCATAAGGTAATTGATACCACTATCCCGCATATGTCCTGCACCCCAGGCTATTACCGTCGCCATTGAAGGTATGGTTTTTAAGTTTTTTTCATAGACAAAATCCAGCTCATTTCTATTCATAGGGTCTCTTCCAAAACCAATTCCTAAAGCATAAAGCATAGTATCATTATCTGAATATGAATATTCAACATTAGTTGTCTTCATAGCCATAATTTTATCATAATCAATTGCCATAATTTTCTCCTAAAAAAATATACAAAAACATGCTAGAAAATAACTATCAAGATAGTATTTTATAATTTTTAGAAAAAGGAATTAAAAATGTCACTAACAGATGAAAAATTTGAATGTTTTAAAGTAGATATTAAGGATAAAATTGCACACATAAGTCTCAATAGACCAGAGAAAATGAATAGTTTACCAGTGTCCTTTTGGTCAGATTTACCAAAAATCATTAATGAGATAGATTATGATGCACTTGCTAGAGTAATAGTTATTTCTTCTACAGGAAAACATTTCAGTGCTGGTATGGATTTATCAGTATTTGGTGATGCTGAAACTGCTAGAACTAGAGAAAATCCTAAAACTGATCCTGGAAGAAAAAAAGGTAGTTTTTATAAAGGCCTTCTCAAGCTTCAGGAGACATTTAACTGCATTGATAATTCCAGAGTTCCAGTTTTAATGGCTATTCAGGGTGGATGCATAGGGGGCGCCGTCGACTTTGCATCAGCTTGTGATATTAGATATTGTACAGAAGATGCCTTTTTTTGTATCCAAGAAATAAATATTGGAATGACGGCAGACGTTGGAACTTTCCCTAGACTCCCTTACTTATTACCTTTAGGGCTGGTGAAAGAATTGGCTTATACAGGAAGAAGAATGTTCTCTAAAGAAGCAAAAGATACAGGATTAGTAAATAATGTTTTTCCTAGTCATGAAGAAATGATGAAAGAAGTGATGAAGATAGCAAAGGAAATTACTATGAAATCCCCTCTAGCAATATGGGGTTCAAAAGAAGCGATTAATTATACTCGAGGCAGAACTATTGAAGAAGGATTAAACCAAATAGCCATGTGGCAAACAGGAATGTATAATCCCCAAATTGATATGAAGGAAGCATTAAGCTCTCAAATGGAAAAAAAGGATCCTGAATTTGAAGATTTGTATCCTATTAAAAAAGATTTTGGACTTCTATAATTAAAAAAATATTTGATGCGCAAATAACAGACTTATATCAATAGTATTTGATCTAATATGATCTTTATCCTTAATGAGATTCAAATTAATATATGATCTTCTATTATTTTTTTGGAGTGACCATGCAGTCTCGAGATTAATTTCACGACCTGAAGGACTTATTGGTAATATAACAGATTTATAATTAATAATTCCTTTATAATTTCTACCTCTGGGTAAATTTAAAGTTAACTCTGCATCTTTAATTCTAGGATCTTGTTTTATTCGAAATGATAAAAGATCATTTTTATATAAAAATGATTTCTTTATTAGACCAATATCAAAACTAAACTCTGTTAAATTTGATATATTATGAATAAAATTACTAGAATTAATATCTGAGAGTTTTACAGCATTAAAACTTCCAATAAAATACCAATCTTTTGGAAGAACTGATTTATATACAATGGAGGAGAAAAGGCTTTTAGTATTATCCTTTATTGTGAAAGCACCATTAAAGATACTATCTAAGAATCCATCATTAGACTCTAAAAAACCTAATGTATAACCCACCATATTACTTGATAATTTTTTATTCCTGAGAGTTAGAAAAAAACCTTTACTTTCATTTTCTTTTTTTAGAAAACTTAAAGATGGATTCAGGAACCAGTCCTCATCTCTTTTAAAGCCAGTAAAAATATTTATATCAAAATGCAAAAAATTTAACCTTCTAGATAAACCTAAATTATATCCTTCCTCAACAGAGCTTAACCATGGATTTAAAAAAGCATTTTTGTCATAAAATATTTTAGAAATTAATGACTCTTCATTAATATCAAAAATATTTACTGATGGATTTTTTCCATATGAAAAGGAAATTAAGGAATTATTATTTTGAAAATTAATTTTTGCAGAATTAATTTTGTTAATTTCAATTCCGTATGGACCTAGTGATTTTTTCCATGAGGAATAAAATTCAAAACCTCTAGGTGTGACGTAACTATATTTTTTTTCTTGAAAATTAGATAACTTTTCTAAGGAACTGGAGCTTGGAATGATCCTGTTAATAAAGTTATTTATATTTACAGAGAAGGGAGCATCATAAGCATCAAAAATTGATATACTCTTGTTCTTAAGACCTACAATGAGGCTATCACCAAAAGATTTTGATACTAAAATATAGGTGGAAGCCGCAAGTGAAGCACTTCCATTGATATCTGAGGTGGTATAAAAAAGAGCTGAACCAACTGGGGATGAAGCTGTTTTTAAATCTAGCAAGCCTTGCCCAAAAATTTCTTTATTAGAATATTTCCCCGTTTTATTTGCAGTCTTAAATATACGGTCCAAAATTTGAATGCTAGATAAATTATCTTTAAACAATTCTTTTAAAACCGCTATAGCTCCAGTAACATGTGGAGCTGAAAAAGATGTTCCTGATCCCAACAAGTATGCTTCTGTTGGATGACTTTCTAAATAATCTAAAACATTTTCATTGAAGCCTTCTTTTTCAATATCCGTTAATGAATTAAATAAATTATTAGGTATTGCAAGCGGTACTCTCACTCCCGGTGCAGCAATACAAAATTCACTAGCTACACCACATCTATTTGAAAATTCAGCAATATCACCATCTTTATTTACAGCAACTACCGCAACATTATTTTTTGCTAATTCAGGAAAAAAATAACTTAAGCCAGCTAAGATTCCGGGATCAGATGCCTCTACTTTTTCCCCATCCGTATTAACAATGCCATTGTAGTTTCCTGCTGACCATACAAATATTGTATCTTCTTCAGTTGCAAAGGTATTAATTAATTTTGGAAATGTATTTTCTAAAATATCCTTAGAATAATCAGTTATTTGACCGGTAAATCCGAAACTATTATTTATGACATCAACCTTTGAAGATAACTCTCTATAAAAAGCAGACTCTTGCTCATCAAATCTTTCCCAACTAAATGCCGGTAAATCTATTGCCTCGTATTCGCCATCAGAGGGAGGGGAGCCTAATTCTATCGCAACAAATAATATCTGCGCATCGTAAGCAACACCATGCATATTCCTATCAACTGGTTCATCGTCTTTCCTTCCTGCTATAATTGAGCTTGTAGCAGTACCATGGAATTTTTCCAATGGAGTAGGTTCTCTCCCTCCACTATATGTGAGAATACTATCTGGATGTAAAATATCCTTTTTAAGGAATTCATGATGCCCCCAATCTAATGCCTCATCAACAACACCTACAATAATTCCTTTGCCTGATGCACCGTATGAATATATATCAGAGGCGTTAATGAAATTTAGACCCCATTGATTTTTATATTCAGGCGTTTCAAAAGTTTCTTTAGGTATATAAATTTCAGAATTTAATTTGGTTGGTTCAGATGAATCGTCATTCTGAACGGGTGTTAATGATAGTGAACTAGGAGCGCTTCCTCCACCACCACAACTTTTAATAAAAAATAAGATAAGAAAAAGAAAAAAATATCTATGATGTAATTTTAAAATCATTTTATTTAATGTTTAGTCCATATACTTGAAGAAGAGGCAACAACTTCCTCATTTATGACTATAAGAGTTTTTAAAAAAAGAGTATCCTTGCTTTTCTTTTCAATAACTGACCTAATATTTGAATTATCAATTTCAGAGTAATTTTCTAGATTACCTAAATCAATATTTATAGTTAAAAGTTTTACGTTAGTTCCAAATTCACTAGTTGCTATTGCTTCTTTATTATCTACAATGAATTTATAGTAATTTTGTTTTGTATGATGATTTGACAAAAAAACTCCTTATACTTATGACTTAATTGAATTTTATAAAAGAAAAAAGGTAATTATAATATAAATTTACTTATTTTATAATTATTAGAAGACTGTATTTAAAAATAGACCAATAATCTTAACTCATAAGGAGCTTAATATGACTAAAGAAGCAGTAATAGTTTCAACAGCAAGAACAGGGCTAGCAAAATCTGGGCGTGGTGGATTTAATATAACTCATGGTGCAGCCATGGCAGGACATGCAGTTAAACACTCTATTGAGAGAGCAAAACTAGATCCGAGTGAGATTGAAGATGTTATAATGGGATGTGGAACTCCTGAGGGTGCTACAGGCCAAAATGTTGGAAGGCTCGCTGCAATTTGGGCAGGCTGTCCTGTAACAACCTCTGGTGTAACTGTTAATAGATTTTGTTCTTCTGGTCTTCAAACTATTGCAATGGCAGCAGGAAGAGTTTTAAATGAAGGAGCTCAAGCTGTAATTGGTGCAGGTGTTGAGTCAATATCATTGGTTCCAATGCAAGGTATTAATTTCAACAATATTACTGAAGAAAAGCTTATGGAGAGTTATCCTGCCTTATGGATGCCAATGATTGAAACAGCTGATATCGTTGCAAAAAGATATAATATCTCGCGTGAAAGCCAAGATGAATATTCCTTGCAAAGTCAAAAAAGAACTGCTGCAGCCCAGGAAGCCGGACTTTATAAAGATGAAATTGTTGCAATGGATACCAAAATGAAAGTTGTAAATAAGGAAAGTGGTGAAGAAACTATTGTAGACTATACTGTAGATAAAGATGAATGTAATAGACCTTCAACAACCATTGATGGTCTTTCCCAATTAAAACCTGTTCGGGGAGAGGAACATTTTATAACAGCTGGTAATGCCTCTCAATTATCTGATGGGGCTGCTTCAGTTGTGGTAATGGATTCAAAACTAGCTGAACAAAAGGGTCTTGAACCTCTTGGTGCTTTCAAGGGCTTTGCTGTCGCCGGATGCGAACCTGATGAAATGGGTATTGGACCAGTTTTTGCAATTCCAAAACTTTTGGAAAGGAACAATCTCAATATTGATGATATTGATCTGTGGGAGCTTAATGAAGCATTTGCAAGCCAAACTTTATATTGCAGAGATAAACTTGGTATTGATAATGAAAAATTAAATGTAAACGGTGGATCGATAGCAATTGGTCACCCCTTTGGTATGACAGGCGCAAGACTAGTTGGTCACATTCTTCTTGAAGGGAAAAGAAGAAAAGCTAAAAACGTTGTTGTGACGATGTGCATAGGTGGTGGAATGGGTGCAGCGGGATTATTTGAGGTTTTTTAGTTAAACTTCTCGTGATGTTTGAATTATAAGCTTACCCTTGTTTTCCCCAGAAAATAATTTGTTGACGGCTGTCGGGGCATTTTCAATGCCTTCAACCACGTCCACTTTATATTTAATCTTTCCTTCAGCCATCCACTGACCAAGCTTTTGTAAACTTTCTTCGAATCTTTCAGCATAATCTGAAACTAAAAAGCCAGTTACTGTTAATGTCTTCATTAAGATATTTCTGTACATTTTAGGACCCGCCGAAGACCAATCATTATACATTGAAATTAGTCCACATACTGGAATTCTACCAAACTTATTCATTAACGTTAGTGCAGCATCTAAAGTGTCACCACCAACATTATCAAAATATATATCAATTCCGTTTACACATGCTTTTTCTAGAGCTTGGAGCACATTCTCTTTTTTATAATTAATTACATGGTCAACACCTAGGTCATTTTTTAGCCAGTCACATTTTTCATCAGAGCCTGCTATTGCTATAACATTACACTCTTTTATTTTTGCAATTTGACAAACTATTGAGCCTACAGCTCCTGCAGCTGCCGAAACAACTACTGTTTCTCCTTTTTTTGGTTTACCAATATCGAGAAATCCAAAATATGCTGTTGGCCCTGTAAATCCAAGAACAGAAATAAATGCAGTCAAAGGTAATCCTGTATTGGTAGGGATTTTTATTATATCGTTACCTGGTACAATAAAGTAATCTTGCCAACCACCATGCATGCCACCCTGAATTATGTCACCAACAGAAACACCATCTATATTAGAATCTTCAACAATTGCAATTGAGCCACCTGCCCTCATAATATCTCCTATTTCAACCGGTTCCATATATTGGTCTACATCTGACATCCAAATCCTATTTGTAGGATCTAAAGAAAAATAAATTGTTCTCGCCAGAGCCTGATTATCTTCTAATTCCGGAATACTTTCGTCAATAAGTTCGAGATCACTCCCCTTTATTTCTCCTTCTGGTCTTTTTTTTAACCGCCAAGACTTAAATGTATGATTTGAATTTGACAAAATAAAACTCCTTTAAATGATTGATTTACAAATATAACCTTCGATATTTTTTTATAAAATGTCAAAAAAAAACAAAAAAAATTCACTTTTTTGTTTTTTCTTTGTTGACCTACAGAACGAACAGGATACTATATTTTGTGTTAGGTAACGTTATATACTCTATTTGTAGTAAAATTTACTTAAAAATAGGAAGCCAAAAAAATTGTATGTTGCGCCCTAAACATTATTTTAAATTGCCGTTGCAAGCAATAATGCAGCATTTGCTGCAGAGAGAGCCCGACTCTCTCAAAAAAAGGAAGGGATAGAAAATGCTAATGAATAAACTAGAAAAAACTGATCAAAATAAAGAAAAGAAGACTCCAACTCCTGTTATTTCTGGTTATACTAAAGAGGAGATGGAAGAAATTTACTCATTTGCTAAATCTAAAATTGGTGAAAAACCACCTGCTGAACTTACTGAACAGCCCCGCATTGATTTTAAAATTAATGATAGGGCAGTTCAGCATAAAGGAAAAGGTTTTAGAGTTAAAATTGACCCTTCTAGAGATTCTCTTTTAACTGATTTCGGAAGAGAAACACTTGAAGATAGGTATTTAGTGCCAGGCGAATCCTTTCAAGATTTATTTGCCCGAGTAGCATCATATTATGGTGATAATCAAGAACATTCTCAACGCTTATACGATTATATTTCACAGCTTTGGTTTATGCCTTCAACGCCTATTCTTTCTAATGGTGGAACCGGTAGAGGACTTCCAATATCTTGTTTTCTCAATGAAGCAAATGACAGTTTAGGTGGCATAGTTGACTTGTGGACAGAAAATGTTTGGTTGGCCTCAAAGGGTGGGGGAATTGGTTCTTATTGGGGTAACTTAAGATCAATCGGCGAACCAATAGGTGGAGTTGGTAAAACAAGTGGAATTGTTCCTTTCATAAGAGTCATGGACTCTTTAACCCTTGCAATCAGTCAGGGCTCTTTACGAAGAGGGTCGGCAGCTGTTTATTTACCAATTGATCATCCTGAAATTGAAGAATTTATTGAAATAAGGAGACCTACAGGTGGTGATCCTAATAGAAAAGCCCTCAATCTTCATCACGGAATACAACTTACTGATGCTTTCATGAGAGCTGTTGGAGAAGATGCTGATTGGGATTTAAGAAGTCCTCATGATCAGTCTGTTCAAAAAACTGTTTCTGCTCGTTCCTTATGGATCAGAATGTTGACGGCAAGAATCGAAACTGGTGAACCTTATTTAGTATACAAAGACACAGTTAATAATTTAAGGCCAGAACAACAAAAACTTGCTGGTTTAGAGATTAAAACATCGAATTTATGCAGCGAAATAACTCTCCCAACTGGTATTGACCACCATGGTAAAAATAGAACAGCGGTATGTTGTCTGTCTTCAGTAAATATAGAAAAGTTCTTTGAGTGGGAGAATGAAAAGGATTTTATACCTGATATTATGAGATTTTTGGATAATGTTCTTCAAGATTTTATAGATAATGCTCCAGAAACCATGAAAAGTGCAGCTTATGCAGCTATGCGTGAAAGATCTGTGGGTCTTGGTGTAATGGGGTTACATTCATTTTTTCAGGAAAATAATGTTCCATGGGAAAGTGCAGTAGCAAAATCATGGAATAAAAAGATCTTCAAACATATAAAAACTGCGGCTGATCAAGCTTCAATTGACTTAGCAAAAGAAAAAGGAGCCTGTCCTGATGCGCAAGAATATGGAATAATGGAGCGGTTCTCAAATAAAACAGCTGTAGCCCCAACAGCATCAATTTCAATTATTTGTGGTGGATCAAGCCCTGGAATTGAACCTATTGCAGCAAATGTTTATGCACACAAAACATTATCGGGTACTTTTACAGTTAGGAACCGTCATTTAAAAGTACTTTTACAAGAGAAAAATCAAGACAATGAAGAAGTCTGGCTTTCAATACTCTCTAATGGTGGATCAGTTCAACACCTTGATTTTCTATCGGAACAAGAAAAAGATATTTATAAGACTGCTTTTGAAATCGACCAGAGGTGGCTAATAGATCTTGCTGGCGATAGATCTGAAATGATTGATCAAGCTCAATCTTTAAATGTTTTTTTACCAGCGGATAGTGACAAAGCTTATTTACATGAGGTTCATTATTCAGCATGGAAAAAGGGTGTTAAAAGCCTTTATTATTGTCGTTCACTCTCTTTACAGAGAGCTGAAAATTCTTCCAACCAACCAAATAAAATTGATGTCAAAACTCTTGACGAAGTGGCAGCAGAGTCCAATCCGAATGATTATGACGAATGCTTAGCCTGTCAATAAAATAAAATAGAGAGAAAATTATGTCCCTTCTTGAAGAAAGATTAGTATACAAACCATTTAAATATCCATGGGCTTATGAAGCTTGGTTAAAACAACAAAGAATTCATTGGTTACCCGAGGAAGTGCCCTTAGCAGAAGATGTTAAAGATTGGGAAAAAAATTTAACACCCGCTGAAAAAAATCTTTTAACCCAAATCTTTCGTTTTTTTGTTCAGGCTGATGTCGAAGTTAATAATTGTTATATGAAACATTATTCGCAAGTTTTTAAACCAACAGAAGTTCAAATGATGCTTGGTGCTTTTTCAAATACAGAAACCATTCATATTGCAGCTTATAGTCATTTGTTGGATACAATTGGAATGGCGGAAGTAGAATACAGTGCTTTCCTAGAATACGAAGCTATGAAAGATAAATTTGATTATATGAGAATGTGGGGTGTTGAGACTAATGAAGATATAGCAAAAACCCTTGCCGTATTTGGTGCATTCACCGAGGGTGTCCAACTCTTTGCATCTTTTGCAGTATTAATGAATTTTCCTAGGCAAAATCGAATGAAAGGTATGGGCCAAATTGTAACATGGTCTGTAAGAGATGAAACACTTCATACTGAATCAGCTATAAGATTATTTAGGACCTTTGTTGAGGAGAATCCATCAGTTTGGAATAGCAATGTCCAAGAGGAAATTATTAAAGCATGTTCAACTGTTATAAAACATGAAGATGCTTTTATTGATCTTGCATTTGAATTAGGTGGCGTAGAGGGTATGGAGGCAAATGAAGTTAAACAATATATTAGATATATTGCCGACAGGAGATTAACTCAACTTGGTCTTCCTGAGCTGTACAAAATTGAAAAAAACCCCCTGCCTTGGATGGATGAAATGTTAAACGCCGTAGAACATACAAACTTTTTTGAGGGAAGAGCAACAGAATATTCTAGAGCTGCAACAACTGGAAGTTGGTCAAAAACATTTGAGAAAGCATTCGGAACATAGGCTTATTCTAGTCAATGTTATCAATATACCTCTTAGTATAAATCTTGCCAGCAATTACACCGAATTGATCAAAAGGATTAATTCCAAGCATAGAAGCAGAAATGAATGTTCTATGTTCCCACAAAGCAATTAAATAACCTAGAGTATATGGATCAGCTTTATTAAGGATAAATAAATTAACTGACACATTACCATTTATTCTTTCCTCTTGTTTTAAATCATTAGCGCCATCAGAGAGTAGCTTTGATTGTGTTATTGATTGAGCATATGCTAAATTATTAGGGTCTTCTTTACTTGTAATAATATCCGCACATAAACTTTGTGTACCTTGGTGAAGTAATTGAAAATATGAATGTTGCGCTGTTGGTCCATAACCCCCAAAAATTACCTGACCAGTTTTTTTATATTCGGACTCTTGGTTTGGCTGTTTTCCGAGTGACTCCATTTCTAATTGCTGAATGTAATCTGATAAAGATCTAAATGACCAAATGTAAGATAAAACTGCTCTAATATTTTTGTCTTTAATATTATTATTCCATATATCAGAAAAGGATAATCTCTTTATGAATTTTATATAATCTTCATCTTCTAGGATATCTTTATCAGCCTGATGTCCTCCTTTTAAAAATAATTCATAAGGTAACTCTTCAATTAATGGCAGTTCGGCAATAGGTGACCATATTGAGTATCTTCCACCTATTTCTTTATCAAATGAAACTATATTATTATCAAATCCATATTTTTTTGCTTCATTAGGATTAGCGGTTATTGCAACAAAATGATCTATGCCAGGAGACCAATCTAAAGCCATTTTTAACATCTCAATTGTTTCATCAGTTGAAAATGACTTTGATGAAATTATAAAGATTGTCTCATAGGGATCCAATAAAGAAGTTTTATATTTAAATTCAACTGGATCAGATCCAGTTAAAAATTGAAAATTATGCTCATTGTTAGTGACTGGTGAATTTAAACTTTCTATTAATAATTTTGGACCTTCAAAGGATCCACCAATGCCAATCACAACTAAATTTACTTTTTGTAAATTATGACTTTTTTTTATCTTCTTTATAAGCTTATGCAAATGATCATTTTGTTTTGGACCTTGCATTCTATATTTAGGATGCCAGGCAGCCTGATTTTCAGAAAAATTAACTATTCTTCCATTTATTAGATCATCGATTTTTAATGATAAGTTTATATTTTGTGCTTTTGCATCAAACTCATGAAACATTTTAGATGTAAATTCGTTGATATAAGTTTCAAAACTTAATACTGAATTTTTAAACGTATAATTTTTTAATTTTTCTTTAACCATAGATCTACAATTTAACTAGGGTTTTACCTATGTTTTCACCAGTAAAAATTTTCTTGTATGAAATGAGAACATTTTCAAGGCCCTCAGTAATATCTGCTTTAAATTTTAAAGAACCTTCTTTATACCACTCAGATAGCATTGACTCTATTCTGGGACCATCATCAAGAAAATCAGGACAGAAAAAACCTGTAATTGTTGCTCTTTTCATGAGTAATTGATCAAAATTATCTGGACCGGGTAATTTAGCACCCTCTTTATTATATTGAGCTAAGAGTCCGCACAATGGTATTCTGGCATTTAAGGCTAAATTTTGCATTACTGTATCAAGAATATCGCCAGCAACATTATCAAAATATATATCAACGCCGTCTGGACAATGCTTTTTTAAAGCTGAGTCTAAATCTTCGATTTTATAATTAATAGCAATATCAAAACCTAAATCATTAACTAGCCAATCACACTTTTCTTGACTACCGGCCAATCCAATAACTCTACAACCAGCCTTTTTAGCTATTTGGCCAGCTAGTGAACCTGTGGCACCAGCTGCTGCAGAAACAAGAAAATTCTCTCCCTTTTTTGGCTTACCCACTTCCATTACCCCAACATATGCTGTCCAGCCATTAAGGCCTAAGGCCGATAAATATGCCTCATCATGGTCCAAACCCTTTTCAAGAACTAAAAATGACTCAGAATCAACATTAGCAAAATCAGCCCATTCACCAAAACCCCTAACTAAGTCTCCTTCTTTAAAACTTGGGTTAGAAGATTTAGTAATCTCAGCAAGACAAACTCCCACCATTGATGACCCAAGATCTATAGGCGGTTGATAGGAGTCTTGACGATCACTCATCCACATTCTTGTACCAGCGTCCATAGATATTATCTTTAATTTAATCTGTATCTGGCCGTTAACTGGGTCAGATATGTCTTCTTCTACTAATTCCAAAGCCTCCTCAAAATTGGTACCATCTGGCCTAGCAATTAATTTCCATACTTTTCTTTTCATATCATCACCTTTTTTTAATAAATAATATCCTTTGGTTTTTTACCTTTAAAATATTGATTCTGTATTTCTCTCATTTTCTTTGTTGCTCCCTCAGAATTAACAATAGACTGGAATAAATCTTGTTCATTCTTTAAAGCACTTGTTAAAGGAAGCTCGAGACTATCATTTAAAATTTTTTTTAACAATGAGAGAGCATCTTTAGGTTTTTTAGATAATTTATTAGCAAGTTCTATAGAGGACTCTAGAGAGTTTCCTCTCTTTACAATTTCATTTATTCCTTTTAATTGATAAATATATTCTGCAGAAAATTCACTACCTAAAAAAATTAACTCTGCTGCCTTAGTTGGTCCAATCAGGCGAGCCAATCTGCTTGTGCCTCCCAAACCAGTTGTTAAATTTAAATCTATTTCAGGCTGACAGAATTTTACACCTTCTTCAGCAATTCTAAAATCACAAGCCCATCCAATTTCAGCTCCTCCCCCTGATGCTCTCCCATTTATACTTGATATACTTATTATATCAGGATGAGTAATTTCTTTCATAAGATAAAACCAAGAAACTCCGGGGGCAGTAGTTTCCCTTCCCTCATAAAGAGCTAAAATATCTTCAAGCCAGGCATGTTCAAACCAATGATCGTCTAGAGCAGATGCTAAAATAAAGATATTACTTCCACTTTCTCTAGACCCTTTTATTTCTAAATATAAATCCTCTACAGCCTTCCAAGTTACATTATTATTAACTTCAGGGTTATTCATTGTTAAAATAACAACACCATTAGGAAGTATTTTTTTATCAATAATTTTTTTCATTTGTAACCTATTTAAAATTTTAACACGGAAAATAAAAAAAGCCATCTAACATGAGTTAGATGGCTTAATATAGAGTATTTAGTATATTTATACTTTATCTAACGCGTTAGATAGATCGGCTAATATATCGTCGATATGCTCAATACCTACTGATAAACGAACATAACCAGGGGTTACACCAGAAGCAATTTGTTCTTCTTCGGTTAATTGACTATGTGTAGTACTTGAAGGGTGTATTGCTAGACTTCTCGCATCGCCAATGTTTGCAACATGATAATGAAGCTCTAATCCATCAATAAACTTCTTACCAGCATCTACACCGCCCGATAATTCAAATCCCACTAATCCACTATAACCACCTTTTAAACAATCATCTGCTCTTTTCTTGGCTTCGCCAGATTGTAAACCTGGATAAATAACTTTACTTACCTTGCCATGTTTTTCTAAGAATTCAGCAACACTTTGACCATTCCTGGAATGTTCTCTTATTCTCAAAGGAAGAGTTTCAAGTCCTTGTAAGAATTGAAATGCATTCATTGGACTCATGGCACCACCCAAGTCTCTTAAGATAGTTGTTCTAGCTTTTAAAATATAAGCAATTGGGCCTAAAGGCTCTGCAGCAACTGTAAAAACTGCTCCATGATATGATGGATCAGGATTATTTAAGGCAGGTTGTCTATCACCTGCTCCTGCCCAATCAAAATTACCACCATCAACAATTAGTCCACCAATTGAAGTCCCGTGACCTCCAATATATTTTGTTGAGGAGTAAACAATAACTGCTGCGCCATGTTCAAATGGTTTACATAAGACTGGTGCTGCAGTGTTATCTACAATCAGCGGAATACCAAATTTTCTTCCAATATCAGATACTTCTCTTATAGGAAAAACCTCTAATTTAGGATTTGGTAAAGTTTCAGCAAAATAAGCCCTCGTTTTATCATCAGTTGCCTCAGCAAATGCATTAGGGTCTTTAGGGTCTACAAATCTTACTTCTATACCCATATCTTTAAAAGTATTATTCAACTGATTCCAAGTTCCACCATATAAATCAGTAGATGAAACAATATTTTCACCAGCCCTAGTTATATTTTGAAGAGCATAGGCTGTGGCTGTTTGACCAGATGCAACTGCTAAAGCTGCTGCTCCCCCTTCAAGTGCTGCTATTCTTTGCTCAAGAACATCACATGTAGGATTCATTATTCTAGAATAAATATTTCCTAACTCGGATAAAGCAAAAAGATTTGAAGCATGTTCAGTAGAGTCAAATTGATAGCTAGTTGTTTGATGAATAGGAACTGCAACTGAATTTGTTGTTGGATCAGAACGCCAACCTGCATGAAGCGCAAGGGTTTCTGGGTTTTTACTATTTGTAGTCATTTTTTTACCTCCTTTTTTACTGAGAGACAAAAAAACCCGGATTTATCCGGGTATCCCCCAGTCATTTTTAGCGATTTTTTTACGTGGACGCAAGCCGACTGGCTCAAATCACCACGTATCCATTTAAGAATTAAGAATAATTTATAATCAATATTATTTAAAGTCTAGTATTATTATTCAATTCATTTATGGCTGAGTATACAAGAGTTTGAGCCTGGGGTCTTATTGGATATCTACCAGAGGGTATAAGTTGAGTAAGTAAAATACTAAAAAGGTTCTCTTTTGGATCTATCCAAAAAAAGGTGCTTGCCATTCCACCCCATGAGATTGAACCCATTGTGGCAGGTGAAAAAGACTTTATGGGATCAATAAGATTTGAAAAACCTATACCGAACCCCGCTCCATCATACCTTACTTCTGTAAAACTATCATCACCCATATCTCTCATAGTTTGATTATCTGGTAGATGATTTTCTCTCATAAAACGGACTGTAATTGGACTTAATAAACGATTCCCTTGAAAAAATCCCTCATCCAAAATCATTTGACAAAAATTTGCATAATCAGCTAGCGTTGAGCATAGGCCTCCACCTCCAGATAAAAAATTCCTTCTTTTAGAGAAAATATCTTCGCCAGCTTTATAGCAACGTTTTAATTTATTACCGTTTTTTGAGACCAATTCTTGATAGCAATCTACAAATCTATGATGCTTTTCTTCAGGAACAAAAAAATCAGTATCAACCATACTTAAAGGATCAAAAATATTTTCTTTAAGAAATACATCAAGCTTTTTACCCGTAATAACTTCAATAATTCTTCCAAGAATATCAATAGATATTGAATAATTCCATTTTGTACCAGGATCAAAAAGTATTGGTAAGGAGGAAGCTGTATTAGAAAACTCAGCAAGATCCATTTCTTCTTTAGTATGGATATTCTTTGCAGATGCTAGGCCACTTGTATTATATAATTTGATAACAGGATGCCCAACCATAAAACCATAAGTCATTCCAGATGTATGAGTTAATAAGTCTCTTACCAATATTGGTTTATTTGGGTCTCTGACATTAAATTTATCAACAGTTCCCCCATCCCAGACTTTAATATTTTTAAATTCTGGAAGGTACCTTGCAACCTCATGCTCAAGTCTTAGCAAACCTCTTTCATAGAGCATCATAATTGCAGTAGATGTAATTGGTTTGGTCATAGAGTATATTCTATAAATAGAATCATATTTAATTTCAGTCTTATCTTCAACACTAGAAAAACCCTGTGAGGAGAGGTGAGCAATTTCGTTATGTCTCGAAACAAGTAATGTAAAATTTGGTAACTTAGATTGATTTATGTATGAGGAAAAATAACCAGGAATATATGATAATTTTTGACTATCAAAACCAAGATCAAATTCATTTTTATTGCATTGTTTGTAATTTTTTATTTTTTCCTGAAACATAATATTACTCTATTTTATTTAATAATTTTTTGTCTAACTTTACGTGTCTTTTGCTAACGTCGTTAATACTCTTACATCCTAATAGTTGGAGTGTTCTTGTTACCTCGGATGATAGAATATCAATTACTAAGCCTACTCCCTTTTCACCTTTAGCAGCTAATCCATATACCCAAGGCCTACCTATTAAACAAGCATCAGCACCTAAGGCAATTGCTTTGACAATGTCAGTCCCTCTTCTAATCCCTCCATCAATCAAAATTTCTGCTCTGCCATTTACCCTTTCTGCTATTTCTGGTAAAACGTCTATTGGTGCTACGGCACTATCTAGCTGGCGCCCGCCATGGTTTGAAATTACAATAGCTGATGCTCCAATTTCTATAGCTTTTTCAGCATCATCAGCATTCATTAAACCTTTTATAGCAAATGGCCCTCCCCACATTGATGCAATTTCTTTTGCCTCATCCCAAGTAACAGAAGGATCAAACTGTTGATTCATATAGGTCATCATATTACTAAAATTTTTATTTTTTCCCATAAAACGTTCTTTAACATTTGCAAACTTAATTTTTGGGCCAAAAATAAAATTCCACCACCATGAGGGGTGAAAAGCTGCATCTATTATTGAAGATAATGTTAAACGAGGAGGAATTGTCATACCACTTCTTAGGTCGCGTTCTCTTTTTCCACCTACAGGAACATCCACAGTTAACATGATTGCCTTATAATTTTTTTCCTTACATCTTTTTATAAAGTCATTGCTAATTTCTCTATTCTTCCATACATACATTTGATACCAAACTGAACAATCAGAGGCATCTGCATAATCTTCTATATTTGTACTTGCAATAGATGATAATGTAGATGGAAAGTTTCTTTCAGAGGCTGCTCTTGCAACAGCTGGTTCTCCAGAATGATGAAAAAGATATGAAATCGCTGTAGGGCCTAGGGCAAAAGGATACGGCATTTCAGTACCTAAAACCTTTGTCTGAGTATCGACTTCAGCAACGTCAACCAAAACATCTGGTATAAATTTCCATTTCTTAAAAGCATTTCTATTATTATCTTTAGTAAGCTCATCCTCTGCAGCACCATCTGCATAATCAAAAACTGCACGTGGCACTCTTTTTTTTGCGAGTAGCCTTAGATCATCAATATTATAATATTTACTCAAAATATTTTCCTGCTAAATGATAGAAAACCATAATATAAGATTTAACTTGCAAATCCACATCTTAAATATAATCTCGCTAATATGGAAAGTAATGGCAATACTATTTATGATACCATTATTCTAGGAGCGGGCGTTTCAGGAATAGGAATGGCACATAGCCTACTTAAAACTAAAGATCATAAATTCATAATTATTGAAAAAAATGACGGTGTTGGTGGTACTTGGAGAAATAATACTTATCCTGGCTTATGCTGTGATGTCCCTTCGCATTTTTATTCCTATTCTTTCTCTATGAATCCTGATTGGTCAAAAACATTTCCTGAACAATATGAAATTCTTGAGTATTTAGAAAATGTTACTGATCGGTTCAAAATTAGATCTCATATTAAGTTTAATAGCGAAGTTTTAGAGTCAAAATATAATGAAAAAGAAAAATATTGGGAAACATTTCTTTCGAATGGAGATATTTATAAATCTCGATCCCTAGTGAGTGGATTGGGTCAGTTAAATAAACCTAAATTACCAGAAATTGATGGATTAGAAAATTTTACAGGTCATAGTTTTCACAGTGCATCATGGGACCATAGCTATAGTTTAGAAGGAAAGAAAGTTGCAGTTATTGGAAACGGTCCTAGTGCTATTGGGTTTATTCCAAAAATAGCTGATAAGGTCGAAGAATTAATAATTTTTCAAAGAAGCAATAATTGGATTGTACCTAAGCCTGATAGACCATATGGAACTTTTGAAAAATTTTGTTTAAGAAATATTCCGTTCTTAGCAAAAATTTATAGATTTCATTTTTACTTACTCCAAGAGAGAAATTATTTAGCTTTTTATTATAAACATAATTTGGTAGTGAAATTTTTTGAAAAAGCTATTTCAGCAATACTAACAAAATTTAAACTATTTAAATTCGAAGATGTATACAAAGCTGGTGCTTTTATGCATATTAATGAACAAATTAAGGATAAAAAATTAAAGGAAAAGCTTATACCCGACTACCCAATAGGTTGTAAAAGAATAATACCTACAAATGACTATTATCCTGCAATCTGTAAAGAAAATGTTTGCCTTGAAACATCGCTTATAGATAAAATTTCAAATAATATAATTATTACCAAAGATGGAAATCGCCATGAGGTCGATGCAATAATTTTTGGTACAGGTTTTGAGGCCAATATATTTATTTCTCCAGTTAAAATTTCAGGTATAAATAATAAAAAACTTGATGACGTTTGGGTTAATGGTGCTGAAGCCTATAGAGGAGTAATGGTTCCAAATTTTCCTAACTTTTATATCTGCTATGGCCCTAATACAAATACCGGGCATGTATCTATAATCTATATGATTGAATCTCAAATATTGTTTATTATGAAATGTTTACAATATATGAAGAATAAAAAACTAAATTATATTGATGTAAAGGAGTCTGCAATGAAGTCTTACAATAAAAAATTACAAAAAAAACTTAGTGAGACAGTATGGGCTTCTAGCTGCGGAAGTTGGTATAAAACAAAAGAAGGAAAAATAATTAATAATTATCCAGGGTATGGTACTGAATATTATTTCATGATGTCACGACCTAAGTATAATGAACTTAATACCGAATAGAAAAGTTATTTTTTAAATAATTCTTTAAAATCTATAAAAATGTTTAAAATTTCAGGGTTAATTAATGCTTCTGTATTTTTAATCTCTCTTCCATGAATTATGTCTTTAACAGCTAACTCAGAGATTTTTCCTGATCTTGTCCTTGGAAAATCTTCTACTTGAAAAATTTTTGAAGGAACATGTCTAGGGCTAGCCTTTTTTCTTATAAAGGACTTAATTTCTAATTTTAATTTATTATCTAATAAAATATTTTCTTTCATAATTAGATATAAAATTATTCTCTCATCATCTTCCCATTCTTGTCCAACAGCTAGGGCCTCTTTAACCATTTTATGACTTTCAACATGACGATATATTTCAGCAGTTCCAATTCTAATCCCACCTGGATTTAAGGTTGCATCCGACCTACCCTCAACAATAAAAGTTTTTTTCTCTGTCTCTATTATGAAATCTCCGTGATGCCATACATTTTCGTACTTCGAGAAATAGGCATTAGTGTATTTTTCATCATTTTTATCATTCAAAAATTTTATTGGCATTGAGGGAAATGGTTTAGTACAAACTAACTCTCCAGCTTCATTTATAACTTTATTATTCCTATTATCCCATGACTGAGTATCCATTCCTAATATAGAACATTGAATTTCACCTCTGTGTATTGGAAGGCATGGATTACCGCCAACAAAACACGCAACTAAATCAGTTCCCCCTGACATAGATGATAATTGAACATCATTTTTCACATGTGAATAAACCCAATCATACCCACTTGGACCTAACGGTGAACCAGTTGACGCAATAGTTCTTAAATCTGATAAACTGAAAAAATTTTTTGGATTAGCATTAGCCTTAGAGAGGCTATCAATATATTTTGCTGAAACCCCTAAAAAAGTGAGCTTTTCCTTATCCGCTATCTCAAATAAAATATTTGCATCAGGCTCCACAGGTGATCCATCATATAAAACTAAGGTTACTTCTTTTGCTAGAGCTGAAACCATCCAGTTCCACATCATCCAACCACATGTCGTAAAATACATAATTCTATCATTCTTTCTTAAATCACAATGATAGGTGTGTTCTTTAATGTGCTGAAGAAGAACACCACCAGCGGAATGAACGATACACTTTGGTTTTCCAGTAGTTCCACTTGAGTAAAGAATATATAGCGGTGAGTTAAAAGGTATTCTTTGGAAAATAATTTTTTCACTTTTATAATCTTTAATAATTTTCTCCCAAGAGAGATTGTGTTTATTTTTATTTTTATTATTTGAGAGATAATCAACAATAATAAGTTCATTAACAGAAGAAATAGATTTTTTTACTATTTCAGTTTTGTCTTGAATATTAAAAATCTTTCCACCATAACCATAACCATCACATGAAATTAAAACCTTTGGTTTACTTTGCCCAAATCTATCAATAATCCCTTCAACCCCAAAATCTGGAGAACATGAAGTGAAAATTGCCCCAATAGATGATGAAGCTAACATAGTAATTATTGCTTCTGGACAATTTGGAAGAAGAGTTGCAACACAATCACCCTTTTTAATACCAATTTCTCTCATCCAGTTTGCTATAGAGGCAACATTTTCTTTTAATTCTCTCAAAGTTAAAGAAAAACTTTCCCTGCCCTCACCGTGAAAAATAATTGCTTGCCGGTTATCATCTCCAGATAGAAGATTTTCAGCAAAATTAAGAGATGCATCTGGAAAGAAGGTAGCCTTTCTAATATTACTATTTGGAGAATATGATCTTTCACCAAAATCACCAATTATATTATTACCTTCCCAAACCTCTTTCCAAAAGCTTTCAAGATTATTCACACTCCAGCTATGCAGAGAATTATAGTTAAATTTTTTATTCTCATCTAAAAGGTTATAATCTTTGGCAAGCCTCATCATTGATGATGAGTCCATAATTTCTTTATCTGGGTTCCACAAAATTCTGCTCATGCATGGATAATCATATGAACAAGGCTTATTGACAATCCCATAAAAACTGACAATCTGATAATTAACTAAAATCAGGATATTTTATGAATAATAGACCAATTATTGTAATTGGTGCCGGCATATGCGGATTAACGCTGACCTTAGCCCTTTTAAGACAGAAAATTAATGTTTTACTTTTTGATAAAGAAAAAGAAATTGAGCAAAGAGGGGCTGGAATAAATATAAGTCCTAATGGTACCTCAATTCTTTATAACCTTGGTTTAAAAGAAGAAATTAATAAATTGGCATGTAAACCTAATAATATTGAGTTAAAAAATTTTAATAATGGTTTCTTGATCGCCAATCAAAATTTAAATAGTAGTTGTGAAAAAAAATTTAATTACCCATTTTTTCAAGCACAAAGAAAGGATGTAATTACCTCGTTAACACATGAAATTAATAATCTAAGTCCTGATACTATATTTTTTGATCATGAATTTGAAAACTATAAAGAAAATAATAATTATGTAAGAGTAGAATTTAGTAATCAAAAAACAGTTGATGGATCAATAATTGTTGGATGTGATGGAATAAATTCAAAAGTTAGAAAAAAACTTAATCCCGACTCAAAAAATGAATTTTCAAAAATTATTGCTTGGAGAGGATTAGTCAAAATTGATGGTCTTTCTGAAAAAATAAAAAAACTTCCTCCAACCATTTGGGTGGGTAAAAACAAACACTTTGTTCACTATCCTGTAAATAGAAATAAACTTTTAAATTTCATTGGGACGGTAAAGAAAAATGAGTGGACAGATGATTCTTGGTATCAAACTGGAAATAAAAATGACTTAATTAGTGACTTTGGATTAAAAAATAAGGTGATTAAAGAAATAATAGAAAGTACTGAAAATCCAAACAAATGGGGTTTATTCAATATTAAAAATGTAAAAAATTGGATTTCTAATAGAGCTATTATTATTGGTGATGCTGCCCACTCGATGTCGCCATCTTATGGTCAAGGTTCAAATTCAGCAATGGAAGATGCTGTAATTCTTTCTCGGTTAATTGCAAAAAATATAAGCCACAAAAATATTTTTTTAAAATATGAAAAAAATAGAAAAAAAAGAATTTATAGTCTTTCAAAGGCTTCACATAGAAACTTAAAATTTTTTCATACCAGTAATAATTTTTTTAAATTTTTTATGCATTTAGGTCTTTATATATTAAGTAAAATTATTCCAATAATTTTGATTCAATCAAAATGGATATATAAATATGATGCATTTAAAATGAAAATAAAATAAGTCTTATTTTAAGGCATTAGCTAAATCATCGATTAAATCTTCAACTGACTCAATACCAACTGATAAACGTATAAGACCATCATCTATCCCTAGTGATTGACGTGTTTCTTTTGGTATAGATGCATGAGTCATTATTGCAGGATGTTCTGCTAGACTCTCGGCACCTCCAAGACTTTCTGCAAGTGTAAAAATTTTTAAATTTTCGAGAACATTTTTCGCAGATGAAAGACCGCCTTTGACTATAAAAGTAACCATACCACCAAACATATGCATTTGATTTTTAGCAATTTTGTGCTGAGGATGACTTTTAAGGCCAGGGTATATTGTCTTAGAAACAGATGGATGATTTTCCAGGAATTCGGCAACCTTTTGAGCATTTTCGGAATGTCGTTGCATTCTAACTGACAAAGTTTTCAAACTTCTCAAAAGAAGAAAGCTATCAAATGGTCCAGCGATACCTCCACTTGCGTTAATTAAATAACCAAGTTCCTTCGATAAATCAGATCTATTTTTTGATGTTATTGCTAAACCACCTACCACATCCGAATGGCCACCAATATATTTTGTTGCTGAATGCATTACTATATCAAAATTAAAATCTAAAGGCCTCTGAATCCATGGAGACGAAAAAGTATTATCACATACTTTAATAATATTTTTATCGTTAATTGCTGAGGAAACCGCTTGCAGATCTGTAACCTTTAAAAGAGGGTTTGATGGTGTTTCAAGCCATAACATTTTTGTATTAGACTTTATTTCTTTTAGAATATTATTAACATCTGAGAAATCTACAAAACTGAAATCAAGTGAAGACGTTCGTTTCCTAACATCTTCCATTAATCTATATGTTCCTCCATAAAGATCATCAGATGCAACAACATGATCGCCAGTATTTAATAACTCTAAAATTGTTGAGGTAGCTGCCATACCTGATGCAAAAGCAAAACCTGAGTCTCCACCCTCAAGATCAGCAATGCAATCCTCCAAAGCTTTTCTAGTTGGATTTGAAGTCCTTGAATATTCATACCCTTTATGAACACCTGGACTTTCTTGCTCATATGTCGATGAGGCATATATTGGAGTCATTACAGCCCCAGTAACTGGGTCACTCTTCTGACCAGCATGAATAGCTCTAGTGTCAAATCCTGACTTATCTTTGCTCATAACTGCCTCTTAAATATTTTTCTTCAAGTATGCTAATAAATCAACTTTAGTTAATAATCCAATAAAAGTATTATTTTCCATAACGATAGCAAAATTTTCTTCATCTAAAATAGATGATAGTTCGTCAATAGATGATTTTGAGTCAATTTGATTTATATCCTTAGACATTACATCGGCAATTGAATCTGAAAAACCATTTTTTTTATTTAAGCAATTACTTAAAATATCATTCTCCTCTACTACGCCAACCACATTTCCATCAGATAATACAGGAAGTTGAGAAATATTAGAATTTCTCATCCTATTATATGCAATTAAGACAGTATCATCTTCTTTTACACTAATTACCTGCCCTTGATCAGCTCGCATAACCACGAGATCACTTAAATCATTTTTTAAATTACGATTATTAAAACCATTATTACTTAACCAGGCTTCATCAAAAACTTTCGATAAATATTTATTTCCTGTATCACATATCAAAGTAACAACTCTTTTTGGTTCAGTCTGAGCTTTACACCCCTCTATAGCTCCCGCCACTAGGGTTCCAGCTGATGACCCCGCAAGAATACCTTCTTTTTTTAACAAAATATCTAAGGTCTCAAATGCTTTACTATCATGAATTGTCACTGCATCATCTATGTAGGATAGATCTAAAATATCAGGAATAAAGTCTTCCCCAATACCCTCTACTAGCCAGGAACCACCTTCATAAGAAAAAGATCCTTTTTTTACTGCATCAAAAATAATCGATCCTTCTGGATCCGCAGCAACTATTTGAGTCTCTGGAGAGACGCTTTTGAAGAATTTTCCAATTCCTGTCAAAGTTCCACCTGAACCAACTCCAGCTACGAATGCATCGATATCATGATTCATTTGTTCCCAAATTTCTGGTCCTGTTGTTGTTTCATGGGCTAAAACATTTGCTGGATTTCCAAATTGATTGGCATAAAAAGATCCAGGAGTTTCCTTAACAATTTTTTCAGCAATATTATGATAATATTCTGGATGATCTTTAGATACATCTGATCTTGTAAAAATGATCTCAGTTCCAAGAGCCTTTAAATGTAAAATTTTCTCCTGGCTCATTTTATCTGGAATAACAAGAATTACTCTATATCCTTTTAGAGCTCCTATAAGCGCCAATCCTAAACCTGTATTTCCTGCAGTCGCCTCAACAATAGTGCCACCTGATTTTAAAAGCCCATCTGTCTCTGCTTGTTCAATAATTGAAACAGCTACACGATCTTTAATAGATCCACCTGGATTTTGAGACTCCATTTTTACAAATAAACGACACAGACCAACATCAATATTTTTTATTTCCAAAAGCGGGGTATTACCAACCATCTCCAAAAGGGAGTGATTAATTTCTGGCAATGGTAATTTTTTCATATCACAACCTCAAAATTTGGCGGTCCCTAGAGGATTCGAACCTCTGACACCTGGTTTCGAAGACCAGTGCTCTATCCAGCTGAGCTAAGGGACCCAATAATATTAAATCTATAAAGCACCCTATTACTATTATAACTCTATTTAAAAAAAAGAGAGATATAATTTAAAACAAAAAAAGCCCATAACCATAATACACAGTGCACTAAAAGTTATAGGCTTAATAATTATTGTATTTATTATTTATTCAGATTCTTCTTTAGCATCAGCTTGGCTTAAGTTTCCTGCAGCCATTTTACCTCTATTTTCAACTAATTCGAAACTAACTCTATCACCTTCGTCAAGACTTCCTAAACCAGATTCCTGAACTGCGGTAACGTGAACAAATACATCACTATCGCCTTCATCGGGCTCGATGAAACCAAACCCTTTATTGGCGTTAAACCATTTAACTGTTCCTGTTGGCATAATTATTACTCCTTTTTAATATTAATAATTTGAAAAAAACAAATTCCTATCTTGCTTATAACTGTTATCCGTTTACTTAAACCTTACAATTAAAAAGCAATGCAAAAACATTCTTTAGTAATTTAGGACTTACTTAAAAAGAAATTATAATTTTGAGAGATTACTCAGATTCTTCCGGCGTTTCTGCTTCTGTTTCTTCTTCTTCAGTTTCAGTTTCTTCAACTTCTTCTTCAGTTTCAGTTTCTTCTGCAGGTGCTTCTTCACTATCCACTTTAGCTAGTTTTTCAGCAGCCATTCTTCCTCTATTTTCAACTAGTTCAAAGCTCACTTTATCTCCTTCATTAAGAACATCTAGACCAGAGTCCTTAACAGCAGTAACGTGAACAAAAACATCGTTCTCACCATCATCTGGTTCAATAAAGCCATAACCTTTACGACCATTAAACCATTTAACTGTACCTGTAGGCATATTGTTTACTCCATTCCTTTCTTTCATATACTATAAAACTACCTTTAGACAATAGAAAAATTAAATAATTGAATCTAATAGATAAAATTAAAAAATTAATTTATCTTAAGAAATAAGTAAAAAAATGACTTAAATGACAAAAATGTTAGAAAAAAATAAAATATTAGTAGCATCTTTATATAAATTTGTTGAAATAGATGACCTATCCCCTCTTCAGGATGATCTTTATGCTATTTGTAACGAAAATAATATTATGGGTACAATTCTTTTGGCCAATGAGGGTATAAATGGAACTATCTCAGGGAATGCTAATAAGCTAAAGGATACTATTAAAATTCTTATGGAAGATAAAAGATTTTCCAATATTGAGATCAAATATTCAATAACTGATAAACAACCATTTAATAGAATGAAAGTAAGACTCAAAAAAGAAATTGTTACTATTGGACTTCCTAATATTAATCCTAATAAAAAAGTTGGAACTTATGTTAAGCCAGAAGATTGGAATGATTTAATATCTAATCCAGATGTTATTATTATTGATACACGTAATATTTATGAAACTAAAATTGGTTCATTTAAAAACGCTCTTGACCCAAAAACATCATCTTTTAGAGAATTTCCAAATTGGGTAAAAAAATTTAAAAATTCAAAAGAAAATATTAATAAGAAAATTGCTATGTTTTGCACTGGGGGAATTCGATGTGAGAAAGCCTCATCCCTTATGAAAGAAGAGGGTTTTGAAGACGTCTATCATCTTCAGGGTGGGATTCTTAAATATCTAGAAAAAGTTGATAAAAAAAATAGCCTTTGGGATGGGGAATGTTTCGTTTTCGACCAAAGGGTTTGCCTAACAGATGAACTAGAGATTGGATCTTATGAAATGTGTTTTGCTTGTCGTATGCCTATTACTGAAAAAGAGATGCAAAATGAAAAATATAAGGAAGGTATAAGTTGTATTTATTGTTATGATAAAACAACAAAAGAAAAAAAAGAACGTTTTAAATCAAGGCAAAAACAAATACTTTTGGCTAAAAATAGAGGTGAAAAACATCTTGGTGGAAGACAAATCAGATAATCATATAATATATTCCTTTAGAAGATGTCCTTATGCTATGCGCGCAAGAATGGCTTTAGCTGTAAGTCAACAGAAAGTAGAATTTAGAGAAGTTCTTTTGAGAGATAAACCTAAATCTATGATTGAGTTATCGCCAAAGGGAACAGTACCAGTTCTTTTATTAAACTCTGGAGAAATAATAGATGAAAGTCTTGATGTAATTAATTGGGCGCTCAATATAAATGATCCAGAAAATTGGAAAAGGTCCAATCAATCAGAAAAAAGTTCTTCTTTAATACAAAAAAATGATAACGAATTTAAGTATCATTTAGATCGATACAAATACTCAAAGAGATATAATAATGAAGATCCTCTAGAGCATAGAGAAAAATGTTTAGTATTTATTGAGATATTAGAAGAACAATTAAAAAGCACTAAATTTCTCTATGATGACAAAATTTCAGCATTAGATATTTCAATATTGCCTTTTATTCGTCAATTTCGAATAGCCGATATAGATTGGTTTGATTCATTAAATAAACCGAAGATACAAAATTGGTTAATGAATTTTCTTGAATCAGAATTATTTAAGAGCATAATGTTTAAGTATGAAAAAT
>MDTB01064863.1_pt1 | contig 31096 bp, 34 predicted proteins | sample 811161 | NCBI WGS metagenome assembly MDTB01 (sample SAMN05326650, study PRJNA326480) | marine metagenome | isolation source: seawater | place: Mediterranean Sea | collected 2009 | reverse complement strand
TTAAAAGCAGTTGTAACCGGAGTTGCAGGACAAGACGGATCATATTTGGCAGAACTTCTACTGGATCAGGGGTATCAAGTAATTGGTATATCCAGAAGAAGAAGCGCAAACAGGGGTTATCCGAATGTTTCTCATTTAATAGGAGTTGATAACTTTACATTTTTAGAGGGAGACATATGTGATGCCACTTTTTTAAACAGGGTCATATATACTTACAGGCCGGAGGAGTGGTATAACTTAGCTGCCCAGTCAAACGTGGGTCACTCCTTTAGGGAGCCAACTGTTTGTTTTGATGTAAACGCAAAAGCGGTCATATCTCAATTGGACGCCTTGAGATCACTTTCGCCATATACAAGGTTTTACCAAGCTAGCACCTCCGAGTTATGGGGCGGGCTGAAATGTCCAGAGGGTGGTTACTCAGAGGGCATGATGTTCCACCCCAGATCTCCGTATGGGGTTTCCAAGTTAGCTGCCTACTGGGCCGTTGTAAATTACCGTGAAGCTTACGGAATGTACGCTTGTAATGGAATTTTACACAACCACTCTAGTCCACGCCGTGGACCAGATTTTGCAACAAGAAAAATTACAAATGGGATTGCAAGAGTGAAGTTGGGATTGCAAGATAAGCTAAGAATGGGTAACCTTTCTGCGTTTAGAGATGAAGGCCACTCAAAAGACTTTGTTAAGGCCATGCACCTGATGTTGCAGCAAGAGTCTCCAAATGACTATGTTATATCTACAGGTTCTGGAGCAACTATAGAAGAAATGTTTAAGTATGTTTGCGAGATTGCAGGTTTGGATTTCGAAAATGTTTATGAGATGGACAAAAGATATATGAGGCCATCAGAGGTTCCATATCTTCTTGGAAACTCAAGAAAGGCAAGAGAGGAGCTTAACTGGGTTCCAGAGTACACATGGAAGGCCTTGCTTAAAGAAATGTATGAAAGTGATTTAAGTCATTGGAGTATTAAAGCTTACTAAAGGGAGTAATTATGGCAAAAGTTAGAAAGGTAGAAAAGCCTTGGGGTCATGAGATAATATGGGCAGAATCCGAGAGATATCTTGGTAAAATCCTGTATATAAAAAAAGGCCATAGGCTTTCTAGGCAGTACCATGAAAAAAAAGATGAAACAATACATGTCTTAGAGGGAACGCTTCTTGTGGAGTTAAATCAGGGAGACGAAATGTTATCTTTTTCTTTATCACCCGGCAAATCAGAGAGAATAACCCCAGGATTAATACACAGATTTTGTGCAACAAAAGAAGATGTAAAGTTGCTAGAGGTTAGCACTCCGGAGATAGACGACGTTGTAAGATTAGAAGATGACTACAAGAGGTGACCATACAAAAATCGTAATAATTGGGTTCAACATAGGAGAGGCCGGTAGTTATGTAAATGGACCTGGCTGCTGCTTGTTTAACTTTGTCAACTTTTTAAAGAAGTCAGACGAAAATATTAAAATCGATATATACTGCGAAATACCGAAAGGAAGACTGTCTAGGGATCTAGAGGTTAGGTCGCTATCCGACCCATCTTTGAGTCAATCTATAAGAAGCTGTGATGTTGTCCATCTTTGGAGTGGGATGACTCAGTTACAGAAAAATGCCCTAGTCTATGCCAGTCATCTTGGTAAAAAAATAATTATAGGGCCAAATGTAATTGATACCGTTAATTTCGATAAAGAGCAATCTTTTTTATTTAATGGACTTGGTGACTCTAAAATTAATTACTCAAAAATTTTAACTACAAATGACAAACTTAATTATAAAATAGCAAAAGATCATCGTATACCATTAGGGAAAATAGAAAAGTTTTTAGTAGGCCCAGATATAAAGCAGTGGAGAAGATCAGAGGATAAGGGGGAGTTTATTCTATGGAAGGGCAATTCAAAACATTTTGTGAAGGACGTAGAGTTTGCGCTGAGGGTCAAAGAAGCATTGCCACAATACAGGTTTAAATTTTTTGGCCACCCAAAGCCATATGACTACTTAGGACATATAGACGAAGCAAAGAGGGCAAAGTTATATTTTTCGACATCAATGAGTGAAACCATGGGCCTAACCCTTGTAGAGCAATGGGCTTGTGGAACTCCATCGGTAACTCATCCAAAGATTTATATGCATGGAGAAAACTACAAAACTGGTATAATAACTAATAAAACAATTGAGGACTACTGCCAGGCTATAACAGAAATTATGGAAGATGAAAGTTTGTGTAAAAAACTTTCATCTGGTGCTGAAGAATTTGTAAAAAATAATTTTTCAAGAAAAGCGGTACTTAAAAACTACTTTACAATATTAGAAAACCTGGGGGTTATGTGATTTTTATTTCTTTTTTACTACTCGTTGTAGCTTGTAGCACAGAGGTTGGACTTCTGGGATATGTAGATAAGACATCTGATACATCTCAAAATAGCAACTCTCCTCTCCTAGACGACGAAGAATCCCCTGATGATACAGATGCATCGACTGATACTAATACGGATATTGAAAATTCTGGAATAACTGGTTATGTTAATTACAAACTAAGACAAGTTGCCTGCCCCGTATGTGTGGGAGAAAGTCAAGAAATTTCAATAACTTTTTCTGCATCTTTTCACCAGCCTTCTAGTGACGGCCATACAGAGTGGCTGCCAAGTCCTGGAACTTGTACTGATAATTTATATACAATTTCTCCATCTATTGCGCCAACTTCTGTAGGTCAAAGTATTCAGGTTGACTCAGGAACTCACAGCTTCAATGCTTTCCAAAGTGGCGTTGGATCATACTTCACAGATCAAATATGGGAATCTCAATACTTGAGAGATTCTCTTTATACTGGTCAAACAAGCTTGGGTAGTTTCTATTTTACCTCTTCACATGGTTTTGATTACATTGAGCCATATACCTTGCTGTGGGTTGATCCATCATATGCTTATGATACAGAGATATTTAGATCTCCATCTTTATCTAATGACTTTTACTGGGGCCCGACAAGCTCTGATTCTTTATTTTTAATAACAGTTGCCGTATACTCTTGGGATGGCTCCCAGTTTTTAGGAAGAGTAGACTGCGCAAGTAATGATTCAGGGTTTATGTCAATTCCAGGCTCTTACTTTCAGGGGTTTCCTTCAGGCTCTCTTGCGGCAGTTCACTTGGTCAGACATAAAATTGAACTAACAGAAACTGACATAAATAATTCTTTTATCGAAACACACACGGAGTGGGAGGTCATAGGCACCGCTCATATTCAATAAATGGAGAAGAAATTGGTTATTGATATTATCATACCTGCTTACAACCCCGGAGGCAGTCTTAGGGACGCAATAAACAGCTGCTTATCTCAAACTTACAAAAACTATAAAATAACTGTTATCGATGATTGCTCAACCGAAGATGTTGAGTCTTTGGTTAATGATTTTGAAAATATAAATTATTTAAGAAATAATAAAAATTTGGGCCCCGGCGCTTCTAGAAATATTGGAATACGAAATACCTCCGGAGACTTAATTAGCATGCTTGATGCTGATGATATAATGCACAAAAACAAGTTAGAGCTCTCTATAAAGGAGTTTGAAAAAAATAAAGATATTGGAATGACTTGCGGTAATTATAGAATTTTAGTGAACAGAAAAAGACTTATGGCCCCATTTTATAAGATGCCAATAAAAATAGGGCATAGAGAGCTAATGAGGCAGAATTATGTTGCCTCAGGTTCGGTAACTATGAAAAGATCGGTTATCGAAGATGTTGGACTATTTGATGAAAAATACTGGATAGCAGAAGATTATGATATGTGGCTAAGAATATCTGAAAAATATCCAATAAGCTACATACACGATATTCTGTACTATTACTCTGTCTTACCCGGGGGAAGCTCTCTAACTCAAAGGTCAGATATTCAAAAAAAGCATATGGACAATATAGCAAAAATAAAAAAGGCCTCTCAGGACAGGATCTTGAAGAATAAAAATGACTAAGATTAATATAAGAAATAAAAGAGTTTTAATCAAAACCTTTCTTTTTGAATCTGGGTTATGGTATTTAGCAGAAAGCTTGAAAATAGAGCTAGAGTCATTAGGAAATGAGGTTGCCTTTATATCGAAAGCAAGATACTCTCCAAATTCATTTGGAAGGTTTGAGCCATCCTATCCAGAGTGTAATGACAAGAGAATACTTTCAAAAAATAAAACTTACCAGTTAAATAAGAAATCATCAATCTTGTCGCAAATGCAAGATGTGTGCGAAGATTATAAACCAGACATTATAATATCAATGGAGACCCTAATGCAAAACGCACAGTGGGTTTCTCACCTTAGAAATATGAGATCCTTGAGGGTTATAGACATACCAATGCTTGAGTGGGTTAGTCCTAAGTATCTAAAGAGTAGGTCTTATGAAATTTTTGATGAAATATGGTGCTTGACAGATGTCTGCAAAAGGCATTTTTCTTTGTATAAAAATTCGAAAAGAATTGAGTGGGATTTTTATGATAAAAAACTATTTTTTAAAGATCGCAAAAACACCTCTGATAAAATAAAGTTTTTTCATGCAGCATCAGTAAGTAAATTTTTTAGTTACAAAAATACAGAATTAACAATATCTGCATTTAATAAATTTTGCAAAGCCATGGGGCCAGTGGCAGAGTTGGAGATATCAGGATGTCTAACTAAGAGAGAGAAAGAGGCTGCTCTCCTAAACCCCCTGGTTAAATTTCATGATACCCCAATTTCAAGAGAAGGGGTTGCAGAAGCCTATAGAAGATCTGATTGCGTTCTGGCTGTTTCAAAAAAAGAAGGATTGGGCCTTTCTTTGTTTGAAGCAAAGGCTTGTGGATGTGATCTTATAACAACAGATTCAGAGCCGATGTCGCAACATTCAAGTTATCTTTGCAAAGTTGTTGCGTATAATAAGGACGAAAGCCTTGTTCCTGCCTCTATTTGTGGAGAGAGAGAAATACTGGAGCAAATTATAAAATTCTATGAGGATAAAAAAATGGGAAATAACTCTAACGCAAAAGAAATTCAGATAAAAGCAAAAAAGAAGACTCCCAAGGAGGTTGAAAAAGAAAACAGCTCTCTTTTGGAGGCCTTCGAGTCTAATGAGAAACAGGAGGACGAAGTTTCGATGGATCCGGAAGTTTTAAGTAATTTAAAAAACAAAATGAGTAAAAAGAAAGATAAAGAGGAGGATGAAGTGCCTGAAGTTGTTGACGAGCAAAATGTAAGTATAAATCTTTGCGTAGTTGGAGTTGGACAAGCCGGCTCTAGAATCGCAGAAGTTTTTCATAAAAAAGGATATGATGTAGGAGTTGTAAACACTTCTGCGCAAGACCTTGAGTTTATATCTGTAATGCAAAATCAAAAGCTCCTTTTAGAGGGCAGCTTGGGAGGCACTGGAAAAGACTTAGACTTGGGTAGGGAAATTTTTGCAGAAAATGCAGAAGAGGTGACATCCTTTGTAGATGGAGTTATCGAGGGAAATGACATGGTTTACCTGGCAGTATCAGGCGGGGGCGGAACTGGCTCAAGCTCTGTTGATTGTCTAATTCCAATGCTCTTTGATACAGGAATGCCGGTTGGGGTGATATATGTCTTACCAAAGGCAACAGAAGATGCTCAATCAAAGCACAACTCTGTAGAGACTTTGGCTAGGTTGGCAAAAATGACCTCAAGCAATATGATATCAAGCCTTGTAGTTGTAGATAATGCAAGAATTGAGCAAATATATGCAAATTTAAGTCAGTCTCAATTTTGGAGTACCGCCAATAATGCAATTGTTGAGCCGATGCATGTCTTCAACACTCTAACCTCAAGACCTTCAAGGTTTACATCTCTTGATCCGAGTGATTTTGCAAAAATAATTTCCTGTGGTGATTGCTCTATATACGGAGTTATGGAGGTAGACAATTACACCGAAGAAACTGCTTTAGCAGAGGCTGTCATTGAAAGTCTCAGTGGTAATATGCTGGCAGAAGGATTTGACGTTTCTCAAACAAGAGTTGGCGGAGTTATCATATGCGGCCCCAAGAGTGCTTTGGATAAGCTTCCTGCAATAAATATAAATTATTGCTTTCACATGATATCTGAGCAGACAAATGGTGCTTCGATATTCCAAGGAGTTTATGATGTAGAATCTGAATCAGATTCAATAAAGATATACTCTTGGTTTGCAGGACTTGGCCTGCCTAAGGATAGAATTGATAATTTAAGAATGGAAAGCAAAGAGCAGGCTAAAATTGCTATGGAAAAAGAGAAGTTAAGAGCTTCCGCTATGAACCTTGACTTAGAAGAAGATAAAGTAAATAATGTAGCAGATGAAGTTCACAGAAAAATTCAAAAGAAAAAATCTGGTTTCAATAGACTTCAAAGAGGCAAGAGAAGCTCGATTATAGATAAAAGGAGAAAGCGATAATGTCTGTAGACAAAGTTTTTTACAATAAAAGCTCTGCAGATTCTTTAGGTTGGACCCCAGAATGGTTTGGGGCGAGACACCATGACGAAAAACTGGTAAGCGCAATTAGAAAGTGGCAAAAGACCAACGGACTAACAGCAGATGGGCTTTGTGGGCCAGCAACTTATCGTAGAATATGGACAGAAAGAGAGTCTGATATAAGCGAACATATAAATTTTTGCCCAGAAGATAAAGATGATAGCTTTATTATTTGTAATGGAAAGCCGACGAAGATAGAGTGGCCAAAGGTCGTACTATGGGATGAAGAAGGTGGCTTTAAGTCTAATCCCGGAACTTACTACGACTATTCTGGGAAAAAAGAACGTGATGTTAAAATGTTTGTTAATCATTGGGATGTTTGCCTTAGTTCTAAATCATGTGCGAAGGTCCTGAACAAAAGGGGCATTTCTGTTCATTTTTTAATTGATAATGATGGGACCATATATCAGATGTTAGACACTCAGCATGGTGCCTGGCATGCAGGCTCCGTAAATAGATGCTCTATTGGGGTGGAGATAGCCAACTCGTATTATACCAAGTATCAATCTTGGTATGTAAAAAACGGCTTTGGCGAAAGGCCGGTTGTGAACGATGCCGAGTGTCATGGCAGAAAAATGAAGCCTTTTTTGGGGTTTTATTCAGTTCAAATGGAGGCACTAAAAGCACTGTGGACTTCTATTCATGAAAGATATGGGGTGCCACTTCAAGCTCCAGAGTCTGGAGAAGAAGACTTTCAAACAAGTAGGAAGTATGAGTCCTCCGTATATGGTAAAAAATTTAGGGGCTTTGTAAGTCACTATCATCAAAGTAGAAAAAAAATAGATTGTGCAAACCTTGACATTGTAAGGATGCTAAAAGAAATCAATCCTGGAGAATAGGTGAATTATATATTTTTATTGTTTTTTAGTTTATTTTTTCAAAATAGAGCAATAGCAAAAGATAATCCTTTAATAATATATGTGGCACTCTCTGAAGTGTTCGTCAATGAAACATCAGGAACTTCAGAGCAGCTAAATCATCTTGTTTTCAGTGATGGAAGTAATACTGGAGCCTTGCGTCACGTCCTTACGAGGGGTTACCCTCCAAAGTTTGATGCAAGTAGGAGAATAGATGTTTATAATAAAGAAAACATCAGATTTCTTTACAAAAATTGTGATTATATAAACAAAGCATTAGATTGTGGTGTGAAAAATGGCCATTGGACTTTAAAGACATTTGTTAGCGTTGGAGACAAGTATTCAACAATTAGTACAAAACTATATGATGAAAAAGGAAGGGAAATTAGCACGGGAGAGAAGACTGCTTGGGGTAAAATAAGGTATGTTCCACAGTGGAAACTAACAGTCGTAAATGAGAGTGGAGGTTTTATGGGAGACAAGAAGACAGAGATCTTTGAAATGTATCCGCCTAAAATAGAAGAGCTTCCACCTCTGATAACGCCTTACCACGTATCTCAGGCAGTGGCCCTCATGTACGTTTCAGTTCAAACTAAATGGTAAAAATATTTATAAAAAATACTAACTGTAAGATAGTTGGAAGCTTAAGCTTAGCCGCCTTAGAGGCTTTGGACAAGAAGATGAGTTATTCATTTTCAGGATACCAATATATGAAGGGGGGGCGTGGGGGCTACGGCCTATCTGGAAAATATGGAGGCTGGGATGGTATATTCAGATTGTTTACAAAGTCTCAAACCTTCCCTATAGGGCTGCTTCATATTGCAGAATCTATTTTAAAAGATAATGGCATACCTTATACGAAGATTGACTCCAGAAGCACCCCTTCCTATGGAAAATCGCTAAAAATTATAGATTCAAATTTTAAACCTAGAGGCTATCAGCTTGACATTGTAAAAAAGTGTCATAAGTCAGGTGGCGGAATTATAAGGTCAGCAACCGGATCCGGTAAGACTTCTATAATTGCAATGCTAGCGGCCAAATATAATGTAAAAACTGTAATTTATGTAATAGGAATAGAGCTATTATATCAAATGAAAAGCACAATAGAGAATCTTTATGGCCTGGAATGCGGAATTGTTGGAGGGGGAAAGTGCGAGTTAAACAAAGATGTAACTATAATGACAATATGGTCTGCAGCTGCCGCCTTTAATAAGAAGTGTAAGCTTATTGACAGTGATGTTACATCAGATAAAGCCTCTTTAAATAAATCACTAAAAAAAGAAGAAGTTAGAAAAAAAGTTAATGAAGCAGAACTAATAATGATTGACGAGTGTCAGTATGCTGCCTCAGAAACTGTTCAGTTTCTGCATAAGGAAAGCCACTCTGCCCGGCATAGATTTTTGTTCTCTGGGACACCCTGGAGGGACGGTGGTGACGACATTCTCATAGAAGCGGTTGGTGGGCCAAAAATATATGATCTAAATGCGACAAAGCTAATTAGAAAAGACTACTTGGTGCCTCCAGAAATACATTTTATCAACGTCCCCCCTCTGAGGGGTGTTGGTAAGACATACCAAGAGGTTTATAAAAACTATATTGTAGATAACCCAGAGAGAAATGAGTTGATAATAAAGTGTGCAAGAAAGCTAATAAAATCTGGCAAAAAAGTTCTGATTTTAGTAGTAAGAGTTTCTCATGGAAACGCTTTGCTTGAAATGATAGGCGAAGAGTTTAGGGCAGAGTTTCTAGATGGAAAAAAGAATGCAAATCAACGTCTGCAATCTATAAAGGACATGAAGCAGGGGGGCCTGGATATCCTTATAGCTTCAAAGATATTTGATCAAGGTATTGATATACCAGAGTTAGACGCCCTTATTCTCGCCGGCTCAGGTAAGTCTAGCGGCAGAGCACTTCAAAGAATTGGAAGAGTTATAAGAAAAAACCCTGGAAAGAAAAAGGCAGTAGTAGTTGAGTTTTTTGATAATGCAAAGTATTTAAGAGATCATAGTGAAAAAAGAATTGAAGTTTATAAGAGCGAGCCTGGTTTTAAAATAATAATGCCAAAGAATAAAGTTTTACATAAATATCCAAAACCGAAGTCTGTAAAGTGGACATAAGATTATTTAACATTTTATAGACGCCATTTAAAATTAGAAGTAGAATAGGTACATCCAGCTTGGAGGTGCAAAATTGAATCAAGAAGATTTTTATAAAAAAATTCCAGAATGGATATCCAAAGATAAGGCTGCATGGAATCACATAACTCTAATGGCTTACTTCTGCCACAAGTATGAGCAGAAAAATAAAGTAAGATTTAGGCTGGTTAGGTGGAAGGCTGACCCCGGAAAGGGAAAGGAGAGCCGGGATTTTGCAAAGCTATTTAACATCTTTGCTCTAGAGACCTATTCCGAATTAAGCGGAGAGGCGAGGTCCACAGAAAAGCAAAGAGTTGTGAAGAAAATTTACAATTATATAAATTGGATGTTCGACTTTAAGTTTAGAAGCGGAGAGAAGTCTGTTACGGGAACTGGAATCTTTCTTCTTCCCTCGATGATCAATGAGTTCGAAAGAATGTACTCTTCTTTTTTACAAAAGGGAAAAAGCGAAAACCTACTCGAAGAGCTTTTGGACTGGTGCAGTAAAAACTGCCCTAGCGTTTTCGACCTACACGATTTGGAGGACGTTGGAGATTTTAAAATGTTGGCAAAATACGTACAATCTAGCAAAAGTACAATGCCTGAAGAGATCAGGGTTATAGATAAAGCAAAGGAATTAGGGATAGTTATATGAAAGATAGAAATATGTTATTAGGAAAAAAAGTTACCGCGTATTTAGACGGAGGCTGGGAAGTGGCCGGAGTTGTTGAAAATATAACAGAAAAATTTGTTATGATTCAAAACGAGCAGGGATCTTTTTTAATATTTAAAGCAAAAATATCTGGAATTTTATTTGGGTCAAATCGAAAAAAGGACTACGATTCTAGAAATTTCAAGTACTCAACAATGTCTTCTGAAGATAGAGAGGGGGATGATCCAGTTTCCTCTAGATCAGTTAACTTCCCAGAGAATGAAATAAACTACAGAAACACTGGAATGCATATTCCTTCCGATATGCTCAGCAAAGACTTTCAAGATTCGGAAGAGAATAGAGAAAGTGACTTCTCAATATTTTTTGGAGGAAAAGCTAACGAAGATGATGATATCAAAAAATAAAGTATCAAGATTTAAAAAAAATATAGTAGCCAATTGTAAGTCCTGCGGTGGCATCGGATGCGATACTTGTAACAAAACCTTAAATAGAATTGATAAATATGCTGCAGCGGGAATCCCAGTTGAGTATTGGCTTTTATCGTTTAAGAACTTTTCAGGAGATGGCTCCTTTAAAAAGATTGTAAAGTCAGAGCTATCAGATATAAATGAACTATACGATTCGGGAAGATCTTATCTGTTTTCCGGAAGTTTGGGAACCGGGAAGACTTATGCTTCATGTTGTATATTAAAGGTGGCTGCATTATCTGGATTTTCTTGCCACTATACAACGATGGCAGATGCAATAAATACAATTTTATCCCACTCAACTGATACAAATAAGTATTTCAACATGCTGATAGAGACCGACTTTTTGGCGATTGATGAATTTGATTCTAGGTGGATCTTTCCGTCTGAAAAGTCAGAACAGGTTTTCGGATCCTCTCTGGAGTATATATTGAGGACGAGGTTTCAAAATCAGTTACCCACCATACTGTGTTCAAACAATGAAGATGTTGATCAAATTTTGGGAGGCAGATTCGCAAAAACCTTTAAATCGCTAAGAAGCAAGTACCTGAAGCTAATATATGTAGGCGGCAAGGACTACAGGAGAATGACTAAAAAATGATTGATGCAAAAATTTTAAATTGGAGCCTAAGAGGTGGTGTTGAAATAAGCAATATCTATAGGTCGATAGAGCCAAAGTTGCTTAGGAATGTCCTTCTGCCTCACTTCAAGGATAGCTTTGACATCATAGATGACTATTACGGAAGGCACAAAATACCTCCGTCTTATGGAGTGCTTAGATCTTTAATCGAAGAGTCAGGTGGTGATTGCTCAATAGCAGACGTAATAGAGGGAGAAGATTGTAGTGAAAATGAAATTGGATTTTTTGTAGATCAGATAAAAGATAGATACAATAAATTTATTTTAAAATCATTCGCAACAAAGATATCGAACGAAATAGAGTCTGATGATGTAAAAGAGTTAAATACAAATTTAAGAAAAATTCTTTCAAAAACGGACAAGCTATACAAAAATGATGTTTTCTCTGAAGGAGAGATAAACTTATCTACAGATGACAGAGTTAAAGACTATGAGTTTACAAAGAATAATCCCACGCAGGTCATGGGACTTTTGTCTGGATACACAGAAATAGATGATTACACTTGGGGTGTAAAAAATTCAGAGATGCTCGTCATAGGTGGGGCTAGCTCAAGTGGCAAGAGCCTCTTGATGATGTGTATGGCAATTAATGCTTGGAAGGGCGATAACGATCCACTATCTGGAATGGTCTCCTCAGACACGGGTAAGAATGTTTTATACATCTCTTTAGAGATGAGCAAAAAGCAGTTGGAGCAGAGAATAGATGCAAACTTAGCACAAATTAGACATAGGGGCATCACTAGAGCAACCTTAGATGACAATGAAGTAAAAAGATGGGGGAGATCTTTAAGGTTTCAATCCGAACACAAAAAGAAATTTTACATCTTAGATATGCCAAGGGGAACTACCATGGCTGAGGTTGAGGCGAAGTATGAGTCGATACTTGGTATATTTAAACCAGAAGCTATCTTTATCGATTACTTGCAGCTAATGTCTCCAAGCTCTGGCGCAGTTGGAACTGACTGGATAGACGTGGGTAGGGTCTCTGAGGAGTTACACGAATTTTGCAGAAAAAAAGATATACCAGTAATAACAGCAGCTCAAAGAAAAGCGGTACAGAAAAAGTCAAATGGTAAAAGTAGTGAGAATATATCTTTAGAAGATCTGGGTCGAAGCAAAATGATTGGAGATAATGCAACAATTGTAATGCTTATAGGAAACAGGGAAGATGAGCAACTTAGGGAGGACATAGAGATACACATTGTAAAAAACAGAGACGGGCCAAGAGGAAAGGTTTCTCTTAAAAAAGCATTTGCAATGTCGAGAGTTGAAAACCTTCCGGATGGTTGGGCAGAGGACATGGGGGACGAAAATGAAATATAGCTTTGAGGCGGATAGCGCTTTTGCCGAAAGAATATTTAAAGAAATAAAATCCAAGGATTTAGTCGAACTTGATACGATTTATAAAGACTCCTGCCAGTATCTTATACTTAGCGTCTCAAAAAGAAAGTTATCATTAAAAGCGCTACCTCTTGCAAATTATCAAAAAAGCTTTGATTCAAAGAGCACGATTCCAACATTAGATATTCCAATATATATGATAAAATCTTTTAAAAAGATTGATAAATCAAATTTATTATTTTTAATAAATCAGGATAATCCCCATATTTTAAACGCAATAAAGGATATGGAAAAAATATGAGTGAAATTACGGTTGGAAGGATAAAAAACATCTCAATAAATGAAGACACTGGTGAGCTAAATGTCTTGATTGTTGTAACTGATTCAAAGTTTAAAAAGAAACTACTTAGAGACTTGTCGCTATCGGGTAATATTAAATTTGAGAATGATAAAATTGTTTTTACTGGTAATAAAATAGAGTAAAGTATATGCCTAAATATGAATACATATGTGATGATTGCGGGTTTAAAATAGAAAAAGTTATGTCAACAAAAAGTTTTATAAAAAATAAGTCTTTTAGCCCAAAGTGTTCTAACTGTAATAGTGAGAATACCAGAAGGTTATTTAGTTCGTTTTCAAGTAAAGTTGAAAGAAGCAAAGGGGAAATAGTCGCCAAGGCTAAAGCGGACGCAAAAAAAATTGTTAAGAAGATTAAGTCTGGTGACTTAAGAACAATAAGAAACATCTATGGTGAAAATTAATCGGAGAAACTGCCAATGCCTTCTAAAAAAATACAAAAACTAGAATCAATGATAAGCTCGCTAAATGAGCATATCGAAAAAAGTTCTTCAGAAACCTGGAAGGGTACTCTTCAAGAATTTTTAAAAATAGCTCTAGAAGATAAAGACATAAATTTATCTGCTCATGCCCGAGTTCTTAAGATGATAGAGGATGAAGGCGTCGTTAGAGATGAAGATGGCGAAATTACATCTTATAACTTTTTTTCCGAAGAATTATTTGGAATAGACGACTCATTAGAAAAAATAATGTCATACCTCCGGGCTGCGGCATCTGGAAGTGAAGTTTCCAGAAGAATACTTTTACTGTTTGGGCCAACATCTTCCGGTAAATCACAGCTAGCAGTACTCTTGAAAAGAGGCCTAGAACAGTTTTCGAAAAAGGATGCTGGAGCAATATACGCCTTATCTGAGTCACCCATGCAAGAGGACCCTCTTTGGGCCATCCCCTTGGAAATGCGGGCCCAGTTTGAAGAAGATTATGGCATAAAAATAGATGGGCACCTAAGTCCATATATGGAACACGTACTTGCCGATAAGTATGATGGAAACTTTCTTAAGCTTCCAGTGGAGAGGATATTTATATCTGAAAAATCTAGAGTTGGAATAGGCACCTTTGTTCCTTCTGATAAAAAGAGTCAAGATATATCAGAATTAGTCGGATCAATGGACCTAAGCAAGATTGGAACATTTGGTTCTGAGTCAGACCCTAGAGCTTATAAGTTTGATGGAGAGCTAAATGTTGCAAACAGAGGTTTGATGGAATTTGTTGAAATGCTAAAGGTAGATCAAAAGTTTCTCTATGTTCTCCTAACTTTGGCTCAAGAAAAGAACATAAAGACTGGGCGCTTCCCCTTCATATATGCTGATGAATTTCTTTTAGCACACACTAATGAGGTTGAGTATAAAAGATTTTTAGCAAAGCAAGAAATGGAAGCTTTACACGATAGAATAATTGTTATAAAAGTACCTTATAATTTATCTGTTTCGGATGAAATAAAGATTTACGAAAAGTTAATAAACCAATCAAGTTTAAAGGGTATACATATAGCTCCCTATACTCTACATTGTGCCGCAATGTTTGCAGTTATGTCAAGACTTAAGATGTCCAGAAATGAAAAACTTTCTGATGCAAATAAGATGAGGCTATATGATGGAGAGGAGGTTGAGGGATTCACCCTTGCAGATGTTCCTTCTTTGAAGAAAGAGTTTGCAGACGAGGGGATGACTGGAGTTTCTCCAAGATATGTTATAAACAGAATATCTTCATCGTTAGCAGAGGATGGGGTTACCTCCATCACTCCAATTGACATAATAAGGTCAATAAGAGATGGGTTTTCATCAAATCCCAAACTAGACGCAAAAGAAGTAGATCGTCTTGAAAATATCTTGACCAAAGTTATCGAAGAGTATAGCAAGATCGCCAAGAATGAAGTTCAAAAGGCTTTCTTTGTAAACTTTGAGCAAGAAGTTCAAAACCTTCTTTCGAATTACATGGATCATGTTGGCGCCTATTTAGACGGAACAAAGGTCGAAGACGAGTGGGGAGATATGCACGCTCCCAACGAGAGGCTGATGAGGTCTATCGAAGAGAAGATTAATATTACGGAGTCAGGTAAAAAATCTTTTAGACAAGAGATTTATAGAAAAATGCTAAGGTCTTCGAGATCAAATAGTAAATACAACTACAAGGAGCACCCAAAACTTAGGGAGGCCTTGGAGAAGGAGCTCTTTGAAGAAAGACAGGATGTAATTAGAATTACAGTTAGCTCTAGAAACCCAGAAGAAGACACCCTGAAGAGAATTAATGTGGTTGTAGAAACATTGTGTGAAAAATATGGATATACAGTTGATAGTGCAAATAAACTACTACGCTACGTGAGCTCTTTGATGGCAAGAAACTAAGCGAGATATTATGTCTAGTAATTCAAAAAATCTTTCAGATATATGGAAGATGAAACGAAGAGGCAAAAGGGATTCGGATAGGCACAAGAAGCTTGTTGAGGATGCTATAAGAAAAAATGGCAAAGACCTCATTACAGAACATAACATAATAACTTCTGATGGTGACAAAAAAATAAAAATACCAATTAGATTTTTGGACCAATATAAGTTTAAGTATGGAAAGCTGAATGATAACAAGTCTACTGGTCAAGGTTTAAGTGATAAACCTGGGACTAGATATAGGATGGGTAAGAAGCCTTCTAAGTCTAAGCCAAATGGTCCGGGTAACGAAAAAGCTGAGAGGTTTTTTGAGGCAGAGATAACCGTAGACGAACTTGTGGATATCTTACTAGATGAATTAGATTTGCCATGGATGGAACCAAAAAGCGCTTCAGCGGTAGAGGTCGAGTCAGAGGAGCTCTCCTCTATAGAGAAAAAGGGTATTAGGCCAAATATTGATCTAAAAAGAACCCTTATTGAAAATCTTAAAAGAAACGCTATGGCCGGTGATGCAAAGATATCAAATATAGTAAACGAAGATCTTAGATATAAGAGTTGGGATTCAGAGATAGAGTTTCACTCTAATGCTGCAATCTATTTAATGATGGATAGAAGTGCTTCTATGGATGAGTTTAAGAGATATATTGCAAAAAGCTTTTATTTCTGGATGGTGCAATTTCTAAAGAAGAGATATAAAAATATAAAACTTGTATTTATAGCACATGACGTAGAGGCCTTTGTAGTGAGTGAAAAGGAATTTTTCACTATATCGTCTGGAGGAGGCACTGCTTGTAGCTCTGCATTTAAACTCGCCTATGAACATATAAAGAGGCACCATCCAGTTAGCGCTTGGAATAACTATGTTTTTGAGTTTAGCGATGGAGATAACTGGCCAAATGACAACAAACTATGCTTAGAATATGTCAGCAAGCTACTTCCTTTGGTTACTGCGATGGGCTATGGAGAAATCTTAAACAAAGAGGCTATACCCTGGATGGATGACGAAAGATTGCTGTCAAATACTTTTGCCAAAAATATAAAAAGGACTAGGTTTGTATCATTGCAACTAACATCAAAAGAAGATGTTTTTGAAGCGTTGAAAGAATTTTTTAACGTCAAAAATAGACCTCAAAAGTTTAATATTGGGAAATAAAATGGATGAAAGTTTAAGTAAAAATATTGAAATACTCAACAATATGGCTAAAGACATGGGTCTTGACTATTACCCAATTAATTACGAAGTTGTTCCAATAGAGGTTATGCTTGAGGTGGTAAGTTACGGTTTGCCAACCAGGGCTAGGCACTGGACTTACGGACAGTCTTATGATTACCAAAAGATGCAAGGGGAAATGGGTTTTTCTAAAATTTACGAAGTTGTGCTAAATAACAACCCCTCGTATGCCTTTTTACTCGATACAAATTCTAATATTGCTAACACGATGGTTGCTGCTCACGTCATTGGACATGTTCATTTTTTCAAGCATAACCATCTGTTCAAAAAGACTGATAGAAAAATGGTTTATCACGCCGCACAAAGAGCTCAAAGAATTGAAAATTACATCGAAAAGTACGGAATAGAAGAGGTTGAAAAGTGGATGGATATAGCCTTTTCTATGGATAAGAACATAGACTGGCATAAGGGTTTGGATAGATCTGGATATTCTGACTTTAAGATGAAACCAAGAACTAAGGGCTTAAACTTTGAATTTGAAGATGTAATAAAGAAGAAAAATATAGATCTTGAATCTCTCTTTCATTTTGTAGAGACCTTCCCTCCGCATGACGAATATGACATATTGTGGTTTTTAGTTAACTACTCTAAAATGGAATCATGGCAGAAAGATATATTTGAAATAATTAGAAATGAGTCATATTATTTTTATCCTCAATATATGACAAAAATAATGAACGAGGGTTTTGCAAGCTTTATTCATGCAGAGCTTATGTATAAGCTCGACACCCTCTGTCCCACTGATCACTTAGAGTTTTGCAAAATACACGAAAAAGTTGTTCAGCCTGGGGCAAATAATCTTAATATAAACCCATACTTTCTTGGCTTCACTATGTTAAATGATATAAAGAAAAAGTGGGATGAAAAGTATGAAAATAAAGAGTCTGAAATAAATGGTCTTCAAAAAATCTATAAAGTTATACAGGAAGAAGATGATATTTCCTTTTTAAGAAATTACTTAACTAAAGATTTGATATCTGAGTTAAACATGTTTACTTATGTTCTAAAGCATGATAAGAAAAATGGAAAAATTCTAGAAATAGAAAGTAGGGATAAGGACGATGTTATAGAGTCAATAACAAAAGATCTTTATAACTATAGAGCTCCGTTAATTTGCATAAAGAACGCCTCTCATGACGGCCTTGAGCTAGAACATGTTAGCTCAAACATAGGAACTCTAGACTTAAAGCATTTGGAAAAAACTATGTCATATTTATTTGAAGTTTGGAGAGCTCCAATCGACATTCAAACTTCAGATGAAAATCAAGAGGTTATTCATTATACCTATGACGAATTAGGGTTCAGTGGATAACATTCAATATAATTTTTTATAAAAATATAAAAATCTCACCAGTATAATTGAAACTGTTACAATGGAGGTTGTGGTGAAAGAAGATCAGGCAGAAGAGAAGAACCAGGAGCCCACTTCAAAAGGGGCTTTTGCAGACTTCTCTTTTCAGTTTAGTGCAGCAAGAGAATTCCAAAAGGTTGAAAAGAAGATATTCAACCTTCTCTGTTCTATAGCTGTAAAAAACAGCAGCGAAAACAAAAAGCAAGGAATACTTGTAGTTTTAGGAAACTTTGATAACAAAAAAGACAGCATTGTGTATGGTATGAGGCAGATAGGCGTAAATCCGATCCAGAAGTACATAAACGTATCCAACAATTCTTTCGAAAAAGAAATTAAAAAACTTTTTGACCAAAACTACGATGGGGCTATAATCATTAATAGGAGCGGCCAGATCATTGGAGCGAAGGTTTACCTAACGGTTCAAAATCCCGCATTAGACGTTCCGGAAGGCTGTGGCACAAGACATATCAGCGCAGCTTCGTTTTCAATGAGAGAGGACGTTATGGCGGTCTTTACACTCTCAGAAGAGACACATGTCGTCAGAATCTGGAAGTCAGGCTCTTTTGTTGAGCAATATACTCCAGATGAAGAAGGAAACGGCGAACCCAAAGCACAGGAAGTGAGATAGTGAACCTTTACAAGACATCTAATTTAGATATAAAAATGATTTATATGTGTAATGAAAGATCTTTGGATGAAAGTTGGAAATCAGAACTGTTTGAGCGAGTGAAATTCTTTGCGAAGTCTAGAGCAAAAAAATATGAAAAAAATTTTTATTCAGAAGACTTCTTGCAGGAAGCATATTGCGGATTATGGTCGGCCCTGTCAACTTTTGATTATCATAAAAACTTTGATTTTTACCGCTGGGCTCAGTGGCATATTTCCAAAAGGTTGAGAGATTTTCATAGCTCTTACATGAGAGAGTTTGAGCTAAAATCTAATACTTATAATGATGTACTTATGGAAACAGCTGGAGAAAATATTATAGACAAAGTGTTTTTATCTCAAATTTTAGAAGACAACTCTTTATCTCTTAGTCACAAAGAGATAACAATTCTAAAACAAAGCTATCTCAAGGGCAAAACACTGTCAGAAATTGGATCGTCACTATCTCTATCAGCAGAGAGGGTGCGACAAATAAAAAAAGAAAGCTTACATGTTATTAAAGAAAATGTTTTATAGGAGATTTTTTAAATATGTTTAAACAAAATATATCATGGGAAGTCTGGGGCGGAGAAGCAGGAAAGTACAGGCTCAAAGATTCTAAGGGAAATCACATAGATGAGGATCCCTACGATACTTGCAGAAGAGTTGCCAAAACTTTAGCGAGCATAGAAGAAGACGACGAAGGCTGGAATGAAAAATTTATCTCAATATTAGGAGAGAAGTTTGCCGGTGGCGGAAGAATCATGGCCAATATAGGTTCGCAGGACTATAAGAAGGAGGTTAGCCCAATAAACTGTACTGTTTTGAGGCAAATACCAGACTCTATGAGCGGAATAATGGAGACTGCAAAGCAGTCAGCCCTCGCTCTCAAGGCAGGATGTGGAGTTGGATATGACTTTAGCACCATTAGACCCAAGGGCTCTTACGTCTTTGGGGCAGGGGCAGAGACATCTGGTGTTATATCTTTTATGAAGATATTCGACTCTATGTGCGCAACAGTTATGAGCGGAGGAGGCAGAAGAGGGGCACAAATGGGATGTTTGGACATTCAACACCCAGAGGTAGAGGACTTTATTACCTGTAAAAGACAAGATGGTATGCTGAGGTACTTTAACCTATCTGTTTTAATCAGGGATGACTTCATGAAGTCTGTAGAAAATGATGAACAGTGGGAGCTGTGGTTTTGGGAAAGAACAACTGAAGAGCCCAATTCGGTTACAGAGATAAAAGAGAGTGACATTCCTTTTAATCACAAGCAATCGACTTATTTCAAGTTTTCTGAAAACCACACTGAGGTGAAATCGGGAAATTGCAAGCCCGACACTATTTACAAAAAGCGTGTCTACAAGTCAATGCCAGCCAGAGAACTTTTTGATAAGATAATGAAGTCAAATTACGACTTTGCAGAGCCAGGCTTCATCTTGATAGATAGAATAAACAAAGAAAACAATCTTTGGTTCTCAGAAGTTATCAGAGCTACAAACCCATGTGGTGAACAGCCTCTGCCTCCAAACGCATCTTGCCTTCTCGGGTCCATGATTTTGCCCCCATATGTAAGAAAGCCATTTGAAGAAGAGTGCAGTTTTGACTGGGAATCGTTTAGAATGGACGTTAGGATAGCAAATAGGTTAATGGACAATGTTGTAGAGTTTAATACCCTGCCTCTAAAAGAGATGTCCGACCAGATAAAGCTAAAGAGGCGACACGGACTTGGGTTTACAGGTCTCGGATCTATGTTTAATATGATGGGAATAAGATATGGCTCAGAGGAGAGCGCAGATTTTGCCGAAAAAATAATTCTAGCAATAGCTCAAGAGTCCCTACTGGAGTCTATAGACCTAGCTGTAGAAAAAGGTTGCGCTCCAATATTTTATAGCGAAATTTCTAGAAAAAAACTTCTTCAGTCAGGTTATATGAAGAGGCTTATCCCAACCTTTGGAGATAAAAGCTCTAGTGTAAAAAATATGATAATTAAAAATGGTTTAAGATGGTCACATGCAACTAGCATTGCCCCAACAGGCACAATGAGCTTGACTTGGGGTAACAACTGCTCCAACGGTATAGAGCCATCTTTTGCAAATTCTTACGTCAGAAATATAAGAGTTACAGGAAAGAAGACAAAGACGCAAGAAGAAGTTATGAGTTATGAGTATTTCTGCTGGAAGGAAAATAACGAGAGCGAGGAGCTGCCAGAAAACTGGGTTGTGACAAATGATCTAGATGTTTCTGACCACATATCTGTGCAGTCAGCAGTTCAAAGGTGGTGCGACTCATCTGTGTCCAAGACGATAAACGTTCCAACTGACTACCCTTTTGATAAGTTCAAAGAAGCCTATATTCAAGGGTGGAAGTCTGGCCTAAAAGGGGTTACGACCTTTAGATTTAATCCTGAAGTTTTTTCAGGTGTGATAGTTAGAAAGGAAGACTTGGAGTCTACAAAGTATGTCTTTGTCTTAGAGGACGGCTCTGAAGTTTTGGTTAGTGGGAATGATACGGTAAATTATGATGGAGAGGAGCATAACGCAGCCAACCTCTTTGATGCATTAAAAGAAAATATGTATGGAGATATGTAATGGGAGAAGTTATAAAAATTGAAAAGAAAATAGTTGGCTGGAGAGTAGAGCAAGAAGAAGCTGATAAAGTCCAGAGGTCAAAGCTGATCGTAGAATCACACGCTCCAAAAAGACCACTGGAGCTATCATGTGACATACATAAAGCAAGTGTAAAGGGAGAGATGTGGACAATAGTCGTTGGCATACTAAACGGAAGCCCTTATGAAATAATGGGCGGCCTCTCGGAGTATATTGACATACCTAGCAAGTATACAAATGGTATGCTGATTAAGCGACCTAGAAAAACAATAAATGCCAGATATGATTTAAAATTTGGAGAAAATGGTGATGAAATATTGTTAAAAGATGTAGTTTCTATCTTTGATAACCCAAATCACGGATCTTTAACTAGGATGATTTCGATGTCTATGAGGCACGGAGTTCCAACCCAATACATAGTTGAGCAACTACAGAAGGATAAGCATTCCGATATGTTTTCACTATCAAGAGTCATAGCAAGAGTTCTTAAAAAATATATAAGCGACGGCACAAAGGCAGGAAATAATTATTCTAACTGTTCATGTGAGGATAAAGAGGACTGCAACTATGTTTATCAAGGCGGCTGTGTCTCTTGTACGACCTGTGGCTTTTCTGCATGTGGGTAAAAAATGAAGACTACAACTATTTTGGTCGATAGGGTTGGTTACGAAAAAGAAATAACAAAGATAAGAAACGTATGGTTAAATGATCTGTTAATTTTTCTAGGTATAGATGAAGAGTTCTTATACTCTGCAGATAAGGGAGAGATTGTGGATTTACTATTTGATAACTCAATAGATGTCATGTTTTATGCAGATATTGGAGCTCTCAGTGTTTCTTTTAATGGTGAATTAGTTGGAGAATGGGCTGGACCAGAATTAACCATGAAAGAAGACGAAAGTGGACTGCTTTACTTTGAAGCAAATATAGCTAACTGGTCAATAATCGAAGAGGAATAACTTGAACAAAGCACACGACTGCCTTTCGGCATCTAAAAAAATATTCATTCTAGACACTTCTGTTTTGGTCTACCATGAAGACTCCATTCACGGATTTCCAGATACGACTGTTGTTCTGCCAATGGAGACTTTAGAGGAGCTTGATGCTCTAAAGACTAGACACGACTCTGTTGGTAATGCAGCAAGATACGTAAACAGATTCTTAGATGATCTAAGGACCCAGGGCAACTTAAGAGATGGAGTTCTTCTTAAAAACAATCAAACTATAATAGTATCTACTAAGTCTGATATGTCTGTCCTTCCAAGATCTATGTCGGAAAGCAATGATAATAAGATTTTATCTGTAGCCTTTGCTTTATCGATTGATTATGAGAATGTAACCCTAATAACAAGAGATATAGCACTAAGAGTTAAGGCTGACTCAGTTGGTATAAATTCTGAAAACTATAGAAAAGAAAAAGCAAACATATCTAGAAAGGGCGCCTATACCGGAGTTTCTGTAATAAATATCAGTCCAGAAAGAATAAACAAATTTTATGACAAAGGACTAATATCATCAGATGATTTTGAGTTGATGCCAAATGAATGTGTAGTCTTAAAAAGCAATCGGCAAAGCGCTTTAGCAATAAATAGGGATGGATTTTTAAGAAAATTAGTTCATACTTCAAATGAGCAGTTTAGCTGCCAGGGCATACAGCCTAGAAACAAAGAGCAGACCTTCTCAATGGAGCTACTTCTTGACGAGAACATAAACATGGTAACGCTAACTGGTAAAGCGGGCTCGGGCAAGACTCTTATCTCGATAGCTTCGGCATTGCACCAGCTTTTAGAGGGCAAATATGATAAAATAGTTATTTCAAGGCCAATGCAAAGTATGAGCAAAGACATAGGCTTTCTTCCTGGGGACAAATTTGAAAAAATGGAGCCATGGCTTCAGCCGATCTTTGATAATATAAAAATGATATTCTCAAAAAGGGGGAGCGAATATATAAAAATTCTTATGGAACAGGGTAAGATAGAAATAGAAGCCTTGACTTATATTCGAGGAAGAAGTTTACCCAATACAATTTTTATATTAGATGAGGCCCAAAACATAACGCATCATGAGGCTAAAGCTGTTCTGACCCGAATGGGTGAAAATTCAAAGATCGTTTTATTAGGAGACTTAGACCAGATCGATGCTCCGCATTTAGACTCTGTAACCTCGGGCTTAGCCTCTGTCGTTGAGAAGTTCAAAGACTTTGAGCTATCTGCCCATATAACCCTGCTAAAGGGAGAGCGGAGCGCCTTAGCAACCCACGCTGCTAAGATAATGTAAGTCATATGGAATAAAAATGAAAATAAAAGTTGATGAAACTAGCTATATTGAAATAAAAATAGGTGTTGATAAAAAGCTGATACTATCCATGAGAACAGATAAGGATGATAGAACTTCTTATGTGATATCAATGAACTTAGACTCTAACAAGCTAGATACTTTGATAGCAGAGTTGATATCTAAAAAAAATAGGGTTAAATAATGACTAGTTTATCAATAATACTTTTTGCTATAATATTTTTCTTTATCGGTTTTATGGTAGCGATAGTGCTGTCGTCTCCAAGCCCTAGTCAAAAAGAAAAAGTTTCCTACCCTCAGAGATACCCCGCACAAAAGCCCGTTGAGGCTAATATATCAATAAATCTTAATTTAGACAAGAAAGAAAAAAGTTATAGTGAATATGATGACATAATAGATGTTGATTATGAACCTGTCGATCAGTGTTATAAGATAGTAAGCTATAAGGATTCGGGAGGAAAGTACAGGAGCAGGGCGGTGAGAGCCTACATAGATCGGAGTAAATATGACTAAAGATGGAATTTTTGATTGCACAAAGTTTTGCAAAATGACATCCGAAATAAGAAACAGTAGATTCTGCACCAAAGAGTCAAAGATTATAGATAGTAAGGTTCACTTTGGTTGTACCAAAAAGCTAAGCTTGGAGCCAGAGCCAGTACAGATGTTTTATAAATGTCTACTTTGGGATATGGGACTCGAAGAGTCGTGTAACACATGTATGCTTTCCTGCACTAATAATAAAAACAACAAGTTTAAGGAAGCCGTCAAGAAGAAACAAAAGCTCCACAAACTAATGAAGTCTTTGGAACCAAATATGGTAATGTACGGAATAAGCGCCCAGGAGATAGAGAAAATTTCTGATAAGTATGTCAACTCCGAAGACAATGAGGCGAGCAATGAGGCTATAAAAGCTGCGGAGATAGCCCAAAAAAGCTTATATGCTGCACTAAATGGAAAAAATATTGACATATCTTTCCTTGGCCTATATGCGCAACATAGCAGCAAGAGAATAAAAAAGTTAGCCGACCAAGCTAAAAAGAAATCTAAAAAGAAATAGATGGTATTTCATTAAGAAACTTTTCCAAGTCTCTTATCGTTATGCACAAAGCTCCATAGGCCGAAGTTGAGGCATATACAAGTGCGACAACCTGACCCTCTCTGTTGAATATTGGACTACCACTATGACCGGGAAAGACTATTTCTGAGACAAAAAGAATATCCTCCCCCTCTTCGCTCATTGGAGACAGGACTCCACTTTTTCTTTCGACATAGCCTGAAGAATAAGTTTTTATTATTATAGGAAAGTTGCCACTTGGGGCTCCGACTATAAAAAGCTCTTCAAACTCTACAACTCTTAGGTAGTCTGGAGCCAACTCTGCAGGTCTTACAAAACCATTTACCTCTAAAGCGCAAAGGTCTAGCTGTTCATCATATGATATTATTTCAGCTGGAATTGCATTGTCAAAAACTCCATTGGAAACATTCTTATAATCTTGAGCTATTAAAAATGAACCAACTGGCAACTCTTCTAACAAAGAGCAAAAGTGAGCATTGGTGATTATTGTCGAGCTATTACTTTTTGAATCATAATTTATACTGAACCCAGTTGCGGATCCATAAGGAAAGGCTCCTTCTGGCCCAAAGTATACGGTGGTAAGCTTTACCACCGGTTCTAACATTTTATATGACTTATAACTAGGAGAATCGCTTTCTTTTTCCAACTTTATTTGGTTATATTCGCGTATTATTTCAGAAAGGTCTCCAAAAACTCTAACAGAGGCTATGATCATTATCAATAAAAATATGTATTTAAGTAGTTTTTTCATTTTTAATCGCTAAAATTATCAAGCTAGTCAATATATGAATTTAAATTAATATTTTATTTTGAAAATAAAAAGAATACTAATAATTAAACTATGTTTATACGGGAGGTAACTATTATGGGTTGTGGTTGCGGAAGACTTAAAAGAACTACCAAGACATCAAAGTCTAGAAAAAAGATGTTTGATAAAAATGCTAAAAAGCATTCGTCTAAAAAAGGTATAATAAAATCTGGATTAGTTTCATCTCCTGGCTCTGGCAGAAAAAGTGGTAATATAAAGATAACCAAGAAAAGGTAATTTTAAATGAAAAATACAAGCATATACCCAAAAGCAATAGATGGATATTCACAATTACCGGTTGCAACGAATAAAGTTACCCCAGTAAATGCAGAGAGTATAAACAGGCTTAGGTCCGCAATTATAAACATAGAGACTACACTTGGTGTGAATCCGCAAGGCTCTAATTATAATACAGTTACAGAAAGATTAAATGATGTTGCTGACCCAGCAACACTGGATAGCGCCTATGATGGCGGAGATTGCACTCCGGACGGGTCTGGAAGGGTTGTTCATGTTGATAGCGGCCCAATTATTTTTGAAAATGAGCAGCATGATACAAGTAGCACCTTAGAGGTTTACCGGAGAAATGCTGGAGACAACTATGACCCACCAGGGGGTAGAGCCATAGCTGCATATGGAGATGTTCAGGTTTTAGGTAGAGATATGGGTGATATATTTTGTCACCCAAAAGAGTTACAAAGAGATACTTTGGTTCCAGCAGACTATAACGCAGCGCTTGCTGGCACATACTCTATTCCTACCGAAAGAGTTCTAATGGTGGGGGTCGGCGCCACCTTACTAATATTATGAAATGGCTTAGGAGATTTTTTAAATGAGCAAGCTAAAAGTTAATGAAATTAAAGCATTTACTGGAACTACAGTAACCCTTTCTGACGTTACAACGTTTACGTCCAATTCTAGCACTATAAGGATTGGCAACTCTACAAATGAGATCGATACAGCGTCTGGAAACCTAACTATAGATTCTGCAGGTGGTACAGTTACGGTGGATGATAACTTAGTTATTTCTGGAAACTTAACTGTAAATGGAACTACCTCGACTATAAACTCTACTGTAACTACAATAGATGACCCAATTATAACCCTGGGTGGTGACACCGCTCCAACTCTTGATGACAACAAAGATAGAGGTGTAGAGTTTAGGTACTATGATGCCGGAACTGATTATGAAGCCAAGGTTGGATTTTTTGGATACAGTGATAACAACGAAAGATTTGTATTTATTGAAGACGCAACCAACTCCTCTGAGAGATTTACGGGAACGAGGGGAGATATAGAGGCCTCTGGATTTAGAGTTTCTGATGATGGCAGCACATTTGGAATACAGATTGGTGTAACCGGAAACAACGAAATAGATACCGCCTCTGGGAACCTAACCATAGACTCTGCCGGTGGAACAGTTACTGTTGATGACAACCTTGTCGTTTCCGGAAACTTAACCGTGAACGGAACTACGTCTACAATAAATTCTACGGTTACTACTGTGGACGACCCAGTTATAACTTTGGGTGGAGACGTTGCCCCTGGATCGGATGATAACAAAGACAGGGGTATAGAGTTTAGATACCACACCGGATCTGCTGCAAAGCTTGGGTTCTTTGGTTATGATGACTCAACTGGGCGCTTCACTTTTGTTCCAGATGCATCAAACTCCTCCGAGGTCTTTTCGGGTAACCGGGGGGAGCTGGAAGTTGGCGGACTAAGAGTGTCGGAAGATGGCACTCAGTTTGGAATTCAAATTGGAGTCACTGGAAATAATGAAATAGATACTGCCTCAGGAAACCTCACTTTGGACTCTGCAGGTGGTACGGTTGCTGTCGATGATAACCTGACAGTCTCTGGGGATTTAGTTGTTGACACCAATGCTCTAAAAGTTGACTCTACAAGTAATTTTGTGGGCATCGGAACAGCCTCACCGGGCGTCAGGCTGGAGGTCCAAGACACGACCACAAGTAGCGCAAACACGGGCGGAGCGTTGCGTCTATCGGCCAATGATGGCGCCCCAATGGGTGACAGTCACCGGCTCGGCGTGATTGAGTTCACAGGGGCCGAGGACAGCAGCAATACACAGGTTGTAGGTGCTCGCATCGAGGCCATAACTGATGCTGCATGGACCAACGTGGAGAACGGATGCGCGCTGTACTTCTATACCACGGACGGCAACGCATCACAGACCAACGTTCTAAAAATCGACAGCAACAAGAAGTCAACATTCAACGGAAACGTTCAGGTCAACGGAGACATTGATTTGACCGGTTCGGTAACCACCTCTAGTTTAGAAATAGCGTATGATTCAAACAATTTGGCAACACTTGGTGTTGACAAAGATGGAACTTTAACAATTTCTGCCAAAGATTTGGACTCTGCGGGTGATTACACAGAAGAGGCTCACGTAATTCTTGATGCAGAAGGCATGATTCAGCTTGACTCAGCCGCTTCAAAATGGCAATTCAAAAAAGCCGGATCAGGCTTTCTTACCATTTCCGAATCTGGTGGTGGACACATTAATATTTCTGCAAAATCTGTAGACCAAGACATTAGGTTTAAAGGCTTAGATGGCACTGATACTAATGAAATTACTGCTCTAAAACTTGATATGTCAGCAGGCGGAAGGGCTGAATTCTCATCGGACGTTAGATCTGCAGGAAGCATATGGGTTACAGAAACTAGTAGCTACCTTGGATTTGGAACTCAAAGCGGAAGCCCAGATGTACAGCTAACGCACTCTTCCAACGTCCTAACCCTTACAGGCGGTGTCCTAGTTCTTCCAGACGCGGGGCTCCAAGTTGGCGCTAGCGTTCCCTTCTCAGACTCTACCGGAACTCTAACTCTTCAGAATATTGATGCGATAGACGCAACAACAGAGGCGACAATTGAGGCAGCAGTAGACGCTCTTGCGAACCTTACCTCAGTTGGTCAGGCTGGTAACGAATTGGAAGCTGCAGGCTCATTAGATGTAGCAGAAGGTATAAAGGTAAATAATACTCAAGTTATTAGTTCAGCACGTCAGCTGAGAAATATAACTTCTCTTGGAACTACCACTAAATCTTCAATAGAAACTGCTATAACAACTCTTGGCAGCCTTACCTCTGTAGGGACGGTAGGGGGAGCTCAATTAGATATTAACACATCAAATGTTAGAATAGGCTCTGCCAATAATCATGGTCTATTGTCCGTTAACGATGAAGGAACTCTAACTATATCTGCCGTAGACGCGGATTCACCAGGAGACTACACTCAAGATGCTCATATCTTCTTAGATGCAGAAGGAGACGTTCAGTTGAGAGCCGGTTCGGGTGTTTGGGCCTTTGTTGGCGATGTCTCAAATCCATCAGAGCCAGATCTTACAATTAGAAAAGACAGCGGTGTTGCAGGAGGTATTGTCTTCCAAACTGATCAGTCTCCTCAAATTGGGCCTGGCCTTTTTTCTGCAACCCCTTCTCCAGAGGCTCATATAGAGAAGAGAAATGGAGAGATTGTTACAACCATACTTCTAAACCTAAATGGACTAACGGCAGCAAGTGGCGGCAGTAGCGATAAACATGTAATAGGAGGGAATAGCTCTCCAAACTCATATATATTCCAAGTTAATAATGTTACAAATGGATTCATATATAAGGTAGAGATGTATTGCATACAAGCTCCTTCTTCTACTGATGCTGACCAAAAAGATATCAATCTTGTTGCGAATACTGATGCCAACCAGTTGCAGCAGGGAACCGCTTTTGATACGGGTGGAACCTCCATCACTCTTATAGATAGGTCAGGTCAGTGGGCACAAGGGGAAGCTAGGGAGAGCGGGAGCACGACGCTTACAGCAGGCCTTAGCAACTACTATATAGCTATAGCCGCTGGAACAAATGTTGCAGGTGGCGGACATAACTATAATCAAGGAAAATACTTAATAAAGCTTAGAGGCGCAGACTTCTAATAAGGAGGTTGTGTGAATGAAGAGTATATCAACAGTCTAGTTTGGTGGGCTTACCAAAAAAACTACACGGTCATTTTTGATAAAGACTGTGATAACTCGATGTGTCCTGAGTCAAAAACGATTTTGATAAAGAATACTAATTCCTTAGAGTCTCAGTTATTTACACTTTTGCATGAATGTGGACACGTTTTAATATTTGAAAACAAATCCGTTTTCAACTTTAGAGAAATCCAAAGTAAAAATAGCAAAAGATCGTCTACATCAAAAGTCTTCACCGTTGTAGAAGAAGCTGAAGCATGGAAGAGGGGCAGACTTCTGGCTAACAGGCTCTGCATAGAGGTAGATGAAGAAAAGTGGAACAAGGCCACGGCGAGAGCTCTAAAAAAATACATGAAGTGGTGTCTGGACTTGCCGTTTTGAAAAACTAGAGTATACTAAAAGGGAGTCTGGCTTTTCAATAGGGGGAATTTTGGATTCTATAAAAACAAAATGTTTGTTTAAAAAAATGTCTGCCACAAGCACTACTTCATCCGAAGGCCTTGAAAGCCTTTGGGCTTATTCAATTGTATATCCTGGCGCCAACCAAGCAACACCTGGTCGTTACAGAATAAGGGTAACAAAGATAAGCGCAGAAGATGTGGGAAGAATTCAGGTTAATGAAAATATGCTGCCGGAGTTGGAAGACTTAGGTATTAACCCTTCAGATCTTCAAGTCTTCTCGGTTCAAGGATATGTGGATCAGTGGTCATCATCTGGCTGGATTCACGCATTAGACTGGATTGGAGATCCCGATGACTCTATCTTCGAAATAGAGGAAGAGTTAAATATAATGTTTAAATCATTTATAACTGCAATACCCATTGCAGAGATGGAGCCCGAAGATATGCCCCCTTCTTCTTTTTTCCCTAAAAGCTCAAGGGTTCCTAGGAAAAAAGGAAAAGTAAAAACTAATGATAAAAAAGGTGATGAGCCAGACTTTGAATGGATTTAGTGAAAAGTATCTGACATATCTTGCACGAGCGGTAACATCACTTCTTCCTCAGAGGCCAAGTTTATATTAGATATAACTCTGAGAAGATCATCTCGTTTTAATATTTTTGAAAATATCTTTTTTAAGTCGTTAACAATAACATTCTTTTCTTCGCCACTAACTTTAATGATTCCTTCTAAAGAGAATTCTATATAAAAATTTTTTTCGTCCATTGTCTTCTCCAATTCTTGAGGTTCTCTAGATGTACAAAAATATTCATAGTGTGGTAAAAAATTTTGAAGAGATACTTTATTATTCGTATAAATAAACATAACCAAGGAGGGCCATATGCCTATAAAAGTTAAAGTAAAATTGTTGAATGAAAAAGCCTCTGTTCCTACCAGATCACACACATCTGATTCTGGATATGACTTAGAGTTTATAGGGGTAAATAAAATAGTTGGAGATGTAATATACTTCTCCACAGGCGTGGCCGTCCAGCCATCTAGGGGGCATTACTTTGAGGTTGTGCCAAGGAGCAGTATATCAAAACTGCCTCTGTCTATGGCCAACTCAATTGGGGTTATAGATGAAAATTACACAGGCGAGATTATAGTTCCAGTTAGAGTTCATCACTCAGAGATGGGATTTGAAACTTCAAGGGGCTCTTTCGCCAACGGCATTGTATCTATTTTTGGAGTACGTCCACAAAATATGATGGCCTTGGGAAATCTAATTTTGGCAAAAAAACCAAAACTTTTTCAAATGATTCCAAGAAAAAGGCTTTCATGTGATTTTCAACAAGAAGATCTCTCTGATACTGACAGGGGAGA
>MDTB01075425.1_pt1 | contig 31097 bp, 38 predicted proteins | sample 811161 | NCBI WGS metagenome assembly MDTB01 (sample SAMN05326650, study PRJNA326480) | marine metagenome | isolation source: seawater | place: Mediterranean Sea | collected 2009 | reverse complement strand
TATCCTCATAGAAAATCACCAATAAAAACAAAGAAAGCTTAATTATGAAAATTTTAGGAATAGGAAATGCGATTGTAGATGTTATCTGTAAAGTGGATGATAATTTTATTATTCAAAATCAACTAACAAAAAGTACAATGAAATTAATTTTTGATGAAAGTGAATTCAAAAAATTATTAACAAACCTTAAAATAGAAAAAACTGTTTCTGGTGGATCAGTTGCAAATTCTATAGTAGGTATTTCTCAACTAGGAAATAAAGTAGGTTTCATCGGCAAAATATCTGATGACAATTTTGGAGGAAAATATGAAGAAGGATTAAAAAAAGAAAATGTAAAATATTTTTACTCAAAAAAAAAAGAAGAGTTACCAACTGGAACTTGTTTAATTTTAGTTACTCCAGACTCGGAAAGAACTATGTGTACATTTTTAGGTACTGCAGGAAAAATTAATGAAAATGATGTTGATACAGATGCAATTAAAAAAAGTGAAATGATATTTCTTGAAGGTTATCTTTGGGATGAAGGTGAACCTAAGAAAGCATTTGAAAAAGCAATTAATAACGCAAATAAAGTTGCAATGTCTTTATCAGATCAATTTTGTGTTGATAGACATAAACCTCATTTTTTAGATTTGGTAAAAAACAAATTGGATATTACATTTGCCAATGAACAAGAAATTACATCATTGATTGATGCTAAAAATTTTAATGAAGTAATGAATTTTGCTAAACAACTTGGTAAATTAATAGTAGTTACTAGAGGTGAAAAAGGTGCAGTTGCTATTAATGGAGATGAAGTTGTTGAATGCGGAATTAAACAAGGACTCAAAATTGCTGATTTAACTGGAGCAGGTGATCTTTTTGCTGCAGGCTTTTTACACGGACATGTGAATAATATGTCTTTAAAAGAAAGTCTAGATAAAGGCACTGAAATGTCTTCAAAAGTAATTCAACAAATAGGAGCTAGACTTTAAAAGATTATTTTTTCTTTCTTTTAAAACTACCTTTACCTTTTTTTGGTTTAACGATTCTTGGCTTATATTTGGGTGATCTTAAATCTTTAGCTATTAGATTTTTTTTTTTATTAAATTGAGTAACCATTGTCTTTACTCAAAATGAAATTTTCATCTTGAAATTTATCCTTAATTTTTTTTCTTAATCTATAAATATGTGTTTCTACCGTGTGAGTTTCCAAATCAGTAGAATATTGCCAAACTTTACTTTGCAAAATATCAATAGGTTGTGGATCTTTATTTTCTTTAAAAAAAACAAGTATATCAACTTCTTTTTCTGTTAATTTTAAATCAATCTTATTTTTTGTGATTATTCTTGAATTTAAATCTAACGTATAATCTTTTAAAACTATATTTGATTGAAAATCAAACTTTTGCTTTATTAATTGAATGTTTATTTTTTCAACTAATTTTTCTAATGAAATTGGAGTCTTCTCAATAATTATAATATTTTTTTTATTTATTTCTCTATTCTTTAATAATTTATTATTTAAAGATTTTGTAATAATGATTGAATTTTTTCCTTGGTTTTTTTTTAAATTATCTAAGAATTCCTCAGTACTTATAAAGTTTGATATATTAAATGATAATATACTCTTAACTTCAGACAAAATATTATATAAAGTCTGAAACTCTACAATGTTAACAATTTGTTTGATCATTAAATTATAACTTATGCTAATAAGATTAAAAAATAAAGATACGTTAATTGTAGATAATTTTACCTTTAAATGTTGTATAGGTAAAAATGGTATAAAATCAAAAAAAATTGAAGGAGATTATTCAACTCCTAGAGGATTATTTTCTTTAGATAAAATTTATTATAGACCAGATAGGGTAAAAAAACCCATTACTAAACTTCCACTAAAAAAAATTTCTAAAAAACTTGGTTGGTGTAATGATGTAAGAAGTAAACTTTACAACTCCGAAATTACAACTCAACTAAGTTTAAAACATGAAAAGTTATTTAGAAAAAGTAATAATTATGATTATTTTTTAGTTATAAATTATAATATTAAAAAAATTCCCTTTAAAGGAAGTGCTATATTTATACATTTGACGAAGAACTACAAACCTACAGAAGGATGTATAGCTTTAGATAAAAAAGATTTTTTAATTCTTGTAAAAATTATAAATAAAAAAACGAAAATAAAAATAAATTAAACTCTTTCACCAAAAATTTTAGTACCAATTCTTACATAAGATGAATTGTGTTTCACAGCTTCCAAATAATCATTAGACATTCCCATGCTTAATTCTTTTAGATTTAAGTCTTTAATAAGTTTTTTCATCATTAAAAAATAATTTGTAGCGCTTGCATTTTTTGGTGGAAGGCACATTAATCCAATTATATCTAAATCAAATTCTTCTATACATTTTTTATAGAAAGTTTCTAAATTATTTATCTCAATACCATTTTTTTGAATTTCATTCCCAACATTAACCTGAATAAAAATTTTAACTTTTTTTTCATATTTAATTTGTTCTTTTGAAATTTTTTCTGCTAATTTAAGATTATCCAATGAGTGAATGTAATCAAATATTTTTAATGCTGATTTAACTTTATTTGATTGTAAATTACCAACAAGATGTAATTTTATATTTTTAAAGTCCTGTTTTATATTTTCCCATTTTGAAATTGCCTCTTGAACTTTATTCTCACCAAAATGTTCATGACCGTGATTTATTAAAGGTAATATTGAACTCATAGGAAAAGTTTTACTTATTGCTATTATGTTAGGTAAATTGTTTACAGATTTATCAAAAAGAAATTGCTTTATTTCATTTTCTATAAGAATTAGATTATTAACGCTTTTATGCATAAAAATTTACCAAAACTATTCTACTTTATAAGTGAATTTGAAAAGAATGAAATAAATAATTTAAATAAAAATATTGCAATAATATATAGAAATTATTTGACTAACCACGATGAAAAAAAAATATCAGAAATTAAAAAATTTTGTAAAAGTACTAACCGAAAATTTTTTCTTTCTAATAATATTAAATTGGCTTTGAAATTAAATTTAGATGGTGCTTATATACCTTCATTTAATAAAGAATTAAAAATAAATTTATTTAGTAGGAAAAAAAATTTTATAATTTTAGGCTCAGCTCACAATTTAAATGAAATAAGAATTAAAGAAAAACAAGGTGTAAAAGCAATTTTTTTATCTCCAATTTTTAGAGTAAAAAAAAAAACTAAAGAATTAGGAATATATAAATTTATAAATTTAACAAAATTATCTAACAGAAAAATTATAGCTTTGGGAGGTATTAATAAATATAATTTAAAAAGAGCCATGAAATTAGCCATACATGGTTTTGCTGGAATTTCTTACTTTAAAAAAGTTTAATAATAAATAAAAACAATTAAAATAAAAAATATGATTAATAGTACTGATTTTTTTAATAAAGAGGCACAAAAATTAATGAATTTGTTTAATATTAAAAAATTTATTGATGTTATTCAAAAAGGAAATATCTTATTACGAAAATATCCTGAATCTTCATTTTTATTTAATTTAATTGGATTAAGCTATAAAGAGCTTGGTAAGTTTAAGGAGGCTAAACATTATTTTTTAAGTAGTTTAAAATTAGATTCAAATAATATTGCAGCACTAAGTAATATAGCAAATCTATTTCGTTTAGCTGGAGAGTTTGAAAATTCTGATAAATATTTCAAAAGAGCTTTTGAAATTGATCCAAATCATATTAATACATTATTGAATTACGGTAATCTTAAAAATGATTTAAACAAAAACGAAGAAGCAATCTTTTATTATAAGAAAGCACAAAATATAGATAATGAAAATTTAACAATATTATATAATTTAGCACTAGCTTACCAAGATATTGGGGATTTTGATAATGCAAAATTTTATTTCAAAAATATTTTGAAATTAAACCCAAAATTTACAAAAGCAGATAGGATGTTAAGTAGAATTTCAAAATATACAACCAGTGATGAACATTTAATAGAAATGAATAATAAAATCAAAAATATAGACATTAATAAAGTTGAAAAAATTGATTTAAACTTTGGTCTCGCTAAAGCTTATGAAGATGTAAATGATTATAAAAAATCGTTTGAGCATATTACTGAAGGAAATAAATTAAAAAAAGAAAGTATTAATTATAATAAAAAAAAGATTACAAGGCTTTTTGATAATATAATAAAAAATTTTGAGAATTTTGATGTTGAAAAAAATAAAATAAATAATTTAGGAAAAAAAATTATATTTGTATTAGGTTTGCCTAGATCTGGAACATCATTAGTTGAACAAATTATCTCATCTCACTCTAAAGTTTATGGATCGGGAGAATTACCATATTTAAGATCTTTAATAAGTAAATATTTTTTTAAAGATGGAGAATTAGATTCAGCTTTAATAGATTCAGAAAAATTTAAAAAAACTCAAAAAGAATATTTTCACTTTTTAACTAAATATAATATACAAGAAAAAATTATTACTGATAAAGCTCCTTTAAACTTTTTTTGGATTGGATTTATTAAAGTAATTTTTCCAAATTCTAAAATAATTCATTGTAAAAGAAACTTAAAGGACAATAGTTTATCATTGTACAAAAACATTTTTGATGATGGCCTTGATTTTGCTTACGATTTAGATGATTTATTAAGCTTTTTCAATGATTATAAAAAACTGATGGAGTTTTGGGAAAAAAAATATCCTAAAACAATTTACGAAATTAGTTATGAAAATTTAATTTCAAACTCTACTGAAGAAATAAAAGAATTAATAAATTTCTGTGAATTAGATTGGGAAAATAATTGTCTTGAACACTATAAAAATAAGAAAACAATAAGAACTGTGAGTGCTGCTCAAGCAAGAAAACCTATATACAAAGATTCTATGAATATTAATAAAAAGTTTGATCCCTATTTAAATATATTTTTTGAAAAATTAAATTCCTTATAAAAAAAAACGGCCCTATTAAATAAATAATAGGGCCGAAATTTTAAACTTCTAAACTATGTTTAGAATGCAAATGTAAGACCGATATCCATCGCGTCTTCTTTGTTTCCTGCAGTTCCACCAGCATCATCAACTGAGTTGAATGAAGCTTTTAATGTTGCAGAACCCATAGTGTATGCAGCACCGAAACCTTTTGAGCTTTCAGTTACTTCACCAGTATCTCCATCACCATCAAAAGTAACATCGTATTTACCAGCTGATACTGAGAAAGATTCATTAACGTTAAACGCTAACGAGTATGCTTTATGCTCTTGAGATCCATAACCTTGTGTAGTTCCACCGCTTTGGTGAGCAGTTAAGTAACCAACAGAAATTGGACCTGAAGTGAATGTTGCTTGTGCAACAGTTTGGTTAGTATCTTCAGTATTTACTACCCCACTATTGTTATCTATATTTGCATAACCAGCACCAACAGTAATGTTGTCGTTTGCTGCTACAGTTACATAGATATCACTTGCACTACCAGCATTTCCACCACCAGTATTACCTTGGTCACCATTTCCACCTGCACCGTTCGCTTTAGTAAAACCACCTGATACAGAAACCATACCAAAAGTATTTGAGTATCCGATTACGTTGTTTGAACTTAAACCAGAAACTGGTCCTGTTCCAACGTGAGTCCAACTTTCTTCGTAAGCATATGGTAATTTATCATCATTAGCACCAACACCAGTTAAGTCACCACCTTTTGAATCAAAAGATAGTACACCAGCATCACCCATATCAAGTTTATTAAACATAGATAGAGAAGAAGCTAAACCGTCATTAATTGTTCTTGTTAATGAAAGAGTTCCCCAATCAGTTTCACCTGATCCAGAAAAACTCAAAGATGTATTCATACCAAAAGGCGAACCAGTGTGGTCAGCAGCACCACCTCCTGCAGCCCCATCTTCAGAAACGTACGACATTTCAGTACTACCTGAAACAGACATTTCTACAGCACTTGCAGATAGCGCAACCATAGATCCCGCTAAAGCTGAAAGTCCTATTTTTTTAATGTTATCCATAATTACTCCTTTTAAATTAATATTAATTTATGAATGGTCATTTATAGCAATACCAAACTTACTAATGTCGTATTTTCTTTGATTTTTGGCATTTTTTATCAAGTTTGTGACATATATATCACTTTATTCTTGTTCTAAATCAAGGCTAATTTGATCTTATATGATATATATAATTAAAACTTTAAAACCTGAAATAATTAGTATTAAAAAGACCAATGTCCTATCTAAAAAAATATACAATGAATTATTCAAAGTTAATCAATTTTATCACTCTTCTAATAATAATATTGGGAATTAACAGTTGCGGAATATATAGAAAAACCGATGCAACAAAAACACCTGTAAATGCAAAAGAAAGAGTAAAAAAAAATATGGAAGAAGGTCGTGGGTTTAGAATAAAAAATTTAGGTAAAATTGGCAAAGGTGGAGAATTTCAATTCGCAAGTTCAAATGAACTTTGGCGAGCAAGTATAGAAATTTTAGATTTTGTTCCTTTAGTAAATGCAGACTATGGTGGAGGAATAATTATAACTGATTGGTATAATTCCGAAGAAAATGAAAAAGAATACATAAAAATTACTGTTAATTTTTTAACAAATGAAATTAGATCTGATGCTATTAAAATTAATATTCATAAAAAAATTTGTGAAATTAATAATAATTGTAAAATTAATCTCGTTAAAAGTGAACTAAATAATGATATTAAATTAGCAATTTTAAAGAAAGCTGCTTTGATTAAAACAAAAGATTTGGAGAAGATAAAAGAAGAAGAAGGAGAAGTAAGAGTTGTTCCAACATTACAGAATTAACTTAAATTAATCTACTTAAATCTAAAACGTGTCTCGATATAATTTTAAAACCATAGAAAAAAAATGGCAAATTTATTGGAAAGAAAAAAAAATTTTTAAAACTAAGGTCGAAAAAAATAAAAAAAAATTTTATTGCCTTGAAATGTTTCCATACCCCTCGGGAAAAATACATATGGGGCATGTTAGAAATTACACAATCGGAGATGTTTTGGCTAGATTTAAGGCTATGCAAGGATATAACGTTCTTCATCCTATGGGCTGGGACTCTTTCGGTATGCCAGCTGAAAATGCTGCTAGAGAAAATAATTTAGATCCAAAATCATGGACAGAGTCAAATATTTCTACAATGAAATCACAATTAAAAAAACTTGGGTTATCTATTGATTGGGATAGAGAAATTTCTACTTGTTCGCCTGAATATTATAAACATCAACAAAAATTCTTTTTAGAATTATTTGATAAAGGATTGGTCTTTAGAAAAGAAAATTATGTAAATTGGGATCCAATAGAACAAACAGTTCTAGCAAATGAACAAGTTATAGACGGAAAAGGTTGGAGATCTGGTGTTACAGTTGAAAGAAAAAAATTAAATCAATGGTTTTTTAATATTTCTAAATTTTCGGAAGATCTATTGAAGGGTTTAAATCAATTAGATAATTGGCCAAATAAAGTAAAAATTATGCAAAAAAATTGGATAGGTAAATCTTTTGGTTGTGAAATAGATTTTAAGATTGAAGGAAATAATTCTATAGATAAAATCAAATGTTATACAACAAGACCTGATACTTTATTTGGATTTTCTTTTCTTGCTCTTTCAGTTGATCATCCAATATCCAAATTTTATGAAAATAACGATGAATTTATTAAGTTTAAAAAAGAATGTTCAAAGACCGGCACTACTGAAGAATCTATTGCTTCAGCTGAAAAAATGGGTTTTAAAACAAATTTATTAGCTATTAATCCTTTAAATAAAAAAATAAAAGTACCAGTTTTTTTTGCAAATTTTGTTCTAATGGACTATGGATTTGGAGCAGTTTTTGGTTGCCCAGCACATGATCAAAGAGATCTAGATTTTGCTATCAAATATAATTTAAAAGTAACTCCAGTAGTAAAACCTGAAAATGTAAAAGATTTTAAGATTGAAAAAGAAGCCTATACTGGTCCAGGAATAATTATCAATTCGGATTTTTTAAATAGTTTAAAAGTTCCTGATGAGTCTATTAAACAAACAATTGATTATCTTGAAAAAAACAATTTAGGGAAAAAAAAAATTAATTACAGACTTAAAGATTGGGGAATTTCAAGACAGAGATATTGGGGTTGCCCTATACCAATTGCATATGATGAAAATAATAAACCAATTAAAATTCCTTTAAAAGACTTGCCAGTAAAATTGCCTGAAAAAATAGATTTAAATAGCAAGGGCAATCCCTTAGATTTTAATGAAAAATGGAAAAATATTTCTATAAATGGTAAAAATTATGTCAGAGAAACTGACACACTTGATACCTTTGTTGACTCCTCATGGTATTTTTTAAGATTTTGTTCTCCAAAAGAAATTAATTATGGTTTCAATCAAGAGGAAATTAATTATTGGATGCCAGTAGATCAATATATTGGAGGTGTTGAACATGCTATTCTTCATCTCCTTTACTCAAGATTTTTTATGCAAGCTCTTTCTTTCAAAAATGATAAATTTAATGAAACTGAGCCATTCAAAGGACTTTTTACTCAAGGGATGGTATGTCATGAAACATATAAAGATAAAAACAACAATTGGTTAAGTCCAAATCAAGTTTATAGCGAAGATGGAAAAAATTTTTATAAAAAAGATGATCCATCTGAAAAAATAATTGTTGGTGCAAATGAGTCTATGTCAAAATCAAAAAAAAATACCATTGACCCAGAAATGATTATTGAAAATTTTGGTGCTGATGCAGTAAGAATATTTATTTTATCAGATAGTCCTCCTGAAAAAGATGTACAATGGTCAGACCAAGGGATGTTAGCATCTTATAAATTTTTACAAAAATTATGGTCTCTTCATCTTAAAATAATTGAAAAGATTAATTCAAATGAAAATACAAAAAATTCTGAAAAATTAGATAAATTTACAAATCGCTTAATTGATAAGGTAACAAAAAATTTAAATAATTTTCATTATAATGTAATAATTGCTAATTTTTATGAAATGTACAATTTTTTAATAAAAGAAGTCGAAAAACCTATTGATAAAAAAAACTTAAAAAATAATTATAAAAAAATTTTATTTTTATTGTCACCATTTATTCCACATTTTTCATCAGAATGTCTTGAAAATTTAAATGAAGGAAAATCTATTAATTGGCCTGAAGTCAATGAAAATGAGCTAATTGAAGATGTATTTAAATGTGTTGTTCAAATTAACGGAAAAAAAAGAGCAATAATTGATGCAAAAATCAATATTACAGAAAAAGAGATGCTGGAACAAATTAAAAACAATTCCAGTATAAAAAAAATTATGACCAACAAAACTATAAAAAAAACTATATTTATTCCAAATAGACTAATAAACTTAATAATTATTTGAAAGTTATGAAAAAATTTTATTTATTATTTTTATTTATTTTAACAAGCTGTAGTTATGAAGCAATATATTCATCTAAAGAAAATGATTTTGCTATAATTGATATTGAATTAATAAATCAAAATAAAGTTGAAAAACTAATAGCTAGAAATTTAAAAAATTTAACAGATGAAAAAAATAAAAATAAATTTTATAAATTAAAAATTAAAGGGACTAAAGAAATTTTAATTGTTTCTAAAGATAATACAGGTGATGCTAAAATATTTAATATGTCGATTAAAACAAATATTAGTATTTTAAAAGATAACAAGGAAATAAATAATCTCAACTTATCTAAAAATTTTAGTTACAAAAATATGTCAAATAAATTTGATCTAAAACAGTATGAAAATAATATCCAAGAAAATTTAATAAACGAAATAATTAAAGATATAAACTTAAAATTACACTCAATATAATAAGATGATAATAAAATCATTTGAATTAAATAAAATTAATTCAGAAAAGACCAATTTTTATTTATTTTACGGCGAAAATGAAGGTCATAAAAATGAAACTATTGAAAATTTATTCAATACAAACTCGAATAAAAATATTTATAGATATGATGAAAAAGAAATTTTGGATGATACAAACAATTTTTTCAATAGCATTTTATCTAAATCTTTTTTTGAAAACAAAAAAATAGTTATAATTTCTCGAGCTGGAGATAAAATATTTAATATAATTGAAGAAATTATAGAAAAAGACGTAAAAGATATCAAAATTATAATTAATGCTGAAATTTTAGACAAGAAATCAAAATTAAGAAATTTTTTTGAAAAAGATAAAAGTACAATATGTATCCCTTTTTATTCTGATAATTTACAAACTTTAAATACCTTAGTTAACAAATTCTTTAACGAAAAAAAAATTCCAATATCTCAACAATTAATAAATTTATTAGTGGAAAGAAGTAGAGGAGATAGACAAAACTTGAAAAACGAACTTAACAAAATTGAAGCTTATATAAAAAATAAAAATAAAATAAATTTAGAAGAAATTTTGAAACTAACCAACCTTGCTGAAAATTATAATATATCTGAATTGATTGATAGCTGTTTATCTAAAAATTATAGAAAAACAATTAATATTTTAAATGAAAATAATTTTTCTTTAGATGACTCTATATTAATTACAAGAACTCTTTTGATTAAAACGAAAAGATTATATAAACTTCTATCTCAAATTAATAATGATAAAAATGTTGAAAGCATAATTTCATCTTTTAAACCACCAATTTTTTGGAAAGATAAAGAAATTGTAAAACAACAGATTAAAAATTGGGATCTTAAAAATACTGAAAAATTAATATATAAAACGAATGAGATGGAGCTTTTAATAAAGAAAAATGCTACAAATTCAATTAATATACTAACAGATTTTATTATTTCTATAGCTTTTAAAACTAATAGTGGGACTTAATTATTTCTATAATTTTATTTAATTGATCAATATCTTTGTATTCAAATAAAATTGAACCTGAGTTATTTTTTTTATTTTTAATTAATACATTTAGACCAATTTTTTCTATAAGTAACTGTTCAAGTTCTTTTAAATTTGGATCTTTGTGTGATTTTTTTGATATTTTATTTGTTTTAAAAATTTTTACTAGGTTTTCTGCTTGTCTAACAGAAAGTTTTTTATCTATAATTTTGTTTGCCAAAAAACTTGCATTATCTAAACCTACTAATATTTTTCCATGACCTGGGGACAATTTATTTTTTTCAATTAAATTTGAAACATCCTTAGGCAAGCTTAATAATCTAATGCAGTTAGTAACATGACTCCTACTTTTTCCTATAAACCTTGCTACTTTTTCTTGATCATAGGAAAATTCATTTATTAGTCTTTGGTATCCTTGCGCTTCTTCTATAGCATTTAAATCGTGTCTTTGAACATTTTCTACTATTGCAAATTCTAAAGATTTAAGATCATCAACTTCAGTTATGACAACTGGTACCTCATGTAATCCTGCTTTTTGAGCCGCTATCCATCTTCTTTCTCCAGCAATTATCTCAAATTTAGAATTTTCATTTTCTGATTTTCTAACAATAATTGGTTGAATTATTCCTCTCTCTCTTATGGAATTTGCTAATTCTTCAAGACTTTCTTCATCAAATGATCTTCTTGGTTGATATCTATTTCTAACAAGCTCACCAATTGATAATTTATTAACATTTGGCTCAATTTTATTATCTCCAATTAGAGAAGATAATCCTCTACCAAGCCCTTTTTTAATTTTAAATGAATCCATTATGCAGCACTTTCAATTTGATTTTCTTGATTGATAAATTCATCGGTAAAATTAAAATATGCCTTACTCCCAGGGCATGTTTTGTCATAAACCAAAACTGGAACTCCATGAGAAGGAGCTTCTGATAATCTTACATTTCTTGGAATTACATTATTATAAACTTGATTTTTGAAATAATCCCTTGCTTCCTTTTCTACTTGAGAAGAAAGTTTATTTCTTTTATCGTACATAGTTAAAAGGATTCCTCTAATTTTTAACTCAGGGTTTAAACTAACTTTTACTCGGTCAATTGTTTTCATTAATTGAGTTAGCCCTTCTAAAGCAAAAAATTCTGTTTGAAGAGGCACCAAAAGTGATTTAGATGATACTAAAGCCATAACAGTCAGCAGACTTAGTGATGGTGGGCAATCAATTAATAAATAATCATAATTTGCTCTAGAATCCTTAAAATTAGCCATTAATTGATTCTTTAAAATAAAAGCTCTTTTGTTATCTCCAGCGGTTTCTACCTCTAATCCTGATAAATCTACATTTGAAGTAACAATATCTAAATTGTCAAATTTAGTTTTTTTGATTACTTCAGATAAAGTTTTTGTACCATTCAGTACACTATAAATTGTATCGTTAGAATTTTCTATATTAGACAATCCCAAACCAGTGGTAGCGTTTCCTTGGGGGTCCAAATCTATAACTAAAATTTTTTTATTTTGCTTAGATAAACCAGCTGCAAGATTTATCACAGTTGTAGTTTTGCCAACTCCACCTTTTTGATTTATTATAGAAATAACTTGCATCAATTTAATTTTTTTTTAATATTTTTTATATTTAATAAAAAGGAATCTTTGTTTGTAAGACTCTTTTTTTTAATATATTCAAAATCCCAAACCTTTAGAGTATCCTCCAAAATTTGTTTTCCATTTTTTCCCATGAACAAAACTAAATTTTTATAACTAATAAAATTTTTGGAGATCAATTCTAAGACAACTGGCAATGGTTTAAATGCCCTTGCCATTATAGTTCCTGTTTGAATTTTATTACTTAAAAAAACGTCCTTTTGAATAATTTCAGTGTCTAAATTTAAATTTCTAGAAACCTCTCTAAGAAACAAACTTTTCCTATAACTTTTTTCATATAAATTAAATTTCATTCTTTTTTTTAGATTTTTTATAATTATTGCAACTACTATTCCAGGCATTCCACCTCCAGTACCTAAATCAGAGGTTGTATTTGAATTTAAATCAACAAAATCAATTATTTGTGCAGAATCTATTATATGACGTATCCTAATATCATCATCTTTAGCGGTTTTTTTGCTTATAATGTTTATTTCCTTATTTTTCTTAATTATCATTGAGATTAAGCTCTCAAAGTCAAAGTAAGTTTCACGTGAAACGTTAAATTTTTTTAATAAAGAATATTTTTTTATAATTTCTTCTTCCATTAAGCTATATGCTTAATAGACTTTCTTTTTACATAAGACAACAAAATATATGCTGCAGCAGGAGTAATTCCATCAATTCTTAGGGCTTGTCCCAAAGTTTTAGGTTTTATTAGCTTAAATTTAGCTTTAACCTCATTAGAAAGACCAGATAGCTGATCATAGTCAATTTTATCTGGTATTATTAAATTTTCATCCCTTTTAAAGGCTAAAATATCAGCTTTTTGCTTCTTTAAATATCCTCTATAATGAGCATTAATTTCTACCTGTTCATCAATTTCCATGCCATATTCTGGAACTTCAGCCCAAATTTTTCTAATTTTAGACATATCAACCTCTTTATGAGTCAGAACTTCTTCAGCAGTACGGAAAATTCCATCTTTTGCTATTTTAATACCATGAAGAGCAGCCTTATTAGGTGAAATATTTAGATTAGCCATTTGTAGAGATATTTTGCTCAATTTATCAAACTTATCACCAAAAATTTCTTTTCGAGGACTTTGCACTAAGCCAATTTTAATACCTTTATGTGTTAATCTTAAATCGGCATTATCTGCTCTTAAGCTTAATCTATATTCTGCCCTTGATGTAAACATTCTATATGGTTCTGCCACACCTTTTGTGACTAAATCATCTACCATAACCCCTATATATGCATCTGATCTGTCTAATATAAATGGACTAGCATTTTTTAAGGATAGTGCTGCATTGATTCCAGCTATTAATCCTTGGGCAGCAGCTTCTTCATACCCTGTAGTTCCATTTATTTGTCCTGCTAGATACAAATTTTTAATTTTCTTAGTTTCGAGGGTCAAGAAAAGCTCTCTCGGGTCAATATAATCATACTCTATAGCATATCCAGGTCTTATTATTTTCACATTCTCTAAACCACTGATATTGTTGCATATTTCCTGCTGTACAACTGCAGGTAGTGAAGTTGATATACCATTTGGATAGATTGTATGGTCATTTAGACCTTCTGGTTCTAAAAAAATCTGGTGCCTTGACTTATCTGCAAATTTTACGATTTTATCTTCTATAGAGGGACAATATCTTGGACCAACACCTTGAATGCTCCCTGAATACATGGCGCTCTTAGATAAGTTCTTTTCTATGATCCTATGAACTTTTTGGTTTGTATAGGTCATAGAACATGAAACCTGTTTGTTTAAATTTTTTTGTGTTAGGAAAGAAAAAAAATAAGGATTATCATCTGCTAACTGTTGTTCAAGATTTTTAAAATTAATAGTTCTAGAATCTAACCTTGGAGGTGTTCCTGTTTTAAGTCTACCAATTTTAAATTTGTATTTTTTTAATTGCTCACTCAAACCAGTACTTGGTTTCTCATTGTACCTTCCGGCAGGAGTTTTTTCTTCTCCAATATGGATCAAACCATTTAAAAAAGTACCAGTTGTTAAGATAATCTTACTGCAAGTAACTTTATTGCCATTTAATGTTTCTACACCATTTATGCTGTTATTACTAAAAATGAACTTAATAATTGGATCAGAAAAAACGCTTAAATTACAATAGTTTAGCAGTTTTTCTTGCATAAATTTCTTATATAAAGATCTGTCAGACTGAGTTCTAGGTCCTCTTACTGCAGGACCTCTACTTCTATTCAATAGTCTGAATTGTATTCCTGACTTGTCAGCTACTTCTCCCATGACGCCATCCAAAGCATCTATTTCTCGAACAAGATGACCTTTGCCCAAACCACCAATAGCTGGATTACAAGACATTTCACCAATAGTATTTTTGTTGTGAGTGAACAGTGCAGTTGATACTCCAAGACGAGCAGATGCAGCAGCAGCTTCACATCCTGCATGACCTCCACCAATCACTACAACATCAAATACTAAATCATTTTGCATTAGCTAAATTTATATGTGATTAAAATATTTACAAGATTTCAGTTATTTAGGCTAAATAAGCCTTATTTATCAACAAAAACTCTCTAAAATTGCAAGAAAAACCAGATAAATAGCGTTTATTTTCCAATGCAAAAATCGTTGAAAATACTGCCTAATATCTCCTCTACATCGACTTTTCCTACTATCATTCCTAAATGGCGAGTCGCAAGACGTAAATCTTCTGCTGCTTTATCAAAATCTTTTTGGTCGTTCTTTAAATTGAAATTTTTTAAATGATTTGAACATTCAATTAAATTTTCCCTATGCCTTTCCCGTGTAATTAAAACATTATCATTTGTAATAAATTTATTTTTTAATTTGCTTTTAATTAGTAGAATTAATTGATTAACATTTATATCTCTTTTAATTGAAATTAAAACATGACTTAGTTTTTTTATTTTTTCTGTAAGATTTATTTGTTGTAGATCACATTTATTAATTACTAATATTGAATTTTCATCAAAAAGATCATTTAAAAACCCAGCAAAATCAAGGTTTTTTGGCTCTATCACAACTAAACGAAGATCTGCTTCCTCAGCTTTTTTTAAACTTAATTTTATACCTTTTTTTTCAATTTCATCTTTAGCCTCTCTAATTCCTGCTGTATCAGAAATTATAACTGGATAGCCATTTATATTTAAATGAGTTTCAATTACATCCCGGGTAGTACCAGCTATTTCTGATACAATCGCAACATCTCGATTTGATAAATAATTGATTAAACTAGATTTGCCCGCATTAGTTGGTCCAACAATAGCAATTTTAAATCCTTCTCTTATTATTTCACCAACCTTTTCATCGTCTAAAATTTTTTCTATATCTTTTAAAACTTCATTTGATATTTTTTTTACTTTATCTAAAATTTCTTTTGGTAGTTCTTCATCAGGAAAATCAATCTTTGCTTCAATGTATGATAAAATTTTTAAAAGCTTTTCTCTTAATCCATTAAATTTTTCTGATGATCTTCCCTTCATTAGTTTTACTGCTTGTTGTCGTTGGATTTCAGTTTCAGAAGAAATTAAATCTGAAATACTTTCTGCTTTTAATAAATCAATCTTCCCATTTTGAAATGCTAGTCTTGTAAATTCTCCAGGTTCTGCTATTCGGCAATTTTTAATTTTGGAAATAGAATTATGTATCGCTTTAATCACTGCTCTACTTCCATGAACGTGGAATTCGGCCATATCTTCACCAGTATAGCTTTTAGGGCCTGGGAACCACAAAACTATCCCTTCATCTATTAGCTCAGAAGTGTTGAAATTGTTTATTTTTCTTAATGTAGCCACTCTAGGCGGTGGTACCTCAAGTCCTGTTAATGATTTAATAACATTTTGAGTCTCTTTGCCTGAAATTCTAATTATTGATACTCCTGAAATGCCTGGTCCACTAGATAGAGCATATATTGTCATACTCTTAGTATACCTAGAATTTAGTAATTAAAAAATTAAATTAAGCTGGTTTGTTCATAGAATTAAAGAACTCTGCATTATTTTTAGTATTCTTTAATTTTGAGTTGATAAATTCTATTGCATCCATTGTTCCCATTGGAGCAATTATTCTTCTTAGTACATTCATTTTCTGGAGGTCATTCTTTTCAAAAATAAGTTCCTCCCTCCTAGTTCCAGATTTTGTAATATCTATAGCTGGAAAAATTCTTTTTTCTGATATTTTTCTATCTAATATTGTTTCACTATTTCCAGTTCCTTTAAATTCTTCAAAAATTACTTCGTCCATTCTACTACCAGTATCAATAAGAGCTGTAGATATAATTGTTAGTGAACCACCTTCTTCAATATTTCTTGCTGCACCAAAAAATCTTTTTGGTCTCTGAAGAGCATTAGCGTCTACCCCGCCAGTTAAAACTTTTCCTGAACTAGGTATTACAGCATTATAAGCTCTGCCTAATCTTGTTATAGAATCTAATAAAATAACTACATCCTTTTTATGCTCTGTTAGCCTTTTAGCCTTTTCTATTACCATTTCTGCTACAGCAACGTGTCTTTGAGCAGGTTCATCAAATGTGGAACTTATAACTTCTCCTTTAACTGTTCTTTGCATATCAGTAACTTCCTCAGGTCTTTCGTCTATTAATAAAACCATTAAATAACACTCTGGATGATTAGCGGCGATTGAATTAGCTATACTTTGCAATATCATAGTTTTACCTGCTTTAGGCGGTGAAATAATTAATGATCTTTGTCCTTTGCCAATCGGACTTACTAGATCAATTAGTCTAGGAGTTAAGTCTGGTTTCTTCTCAACTTTACTGCTTTCAACCTCCATAACTAATTGTTTATTTGGATACAAAGGAGTTAAATTATCAAAAGCAATTTTATGTCTCGCTTTTTCAGGGTCCTCAAAATTAATTTTTCCGACCTGAAGCAATGCAAAATACCTCTCACCTTCTTTGGGAGCCCTCACAGGACCTTCAACTGTATCACCTGTTCTTAAACCAAATCTTCTTATTTGACTTGGACTTATGTAAATATCATCTGGACCAGGCAAGTAGTTAGACTCTATAGCTCTTAAAAAACCGAAACCATCTTGAAGTAGTTGTAAAACTCCACCTCCAGTTATTTCCTCTTTTTCAGCTAGTTTTTTTAGGATTGCGAACAATATTTCTTGTTTTCTAAGAGTACTTGCATTTTCTATGCCAAGACCCTCAGCCTGGGTTATCAATTGTTCAGACGACTTTGTTTTTAATTCTTGAATATTCATTGTTTGGGATTTTGTTTAAGATTTTTAAGATAACTATAATATATATGCTGATATATAAATTTCAATACTAGATTGGCTTAAAAATAACAATAAAAACAATCAAAATTAACAATATTGTAGGAACTTCATTGATTATTCTAAAAAATCTTGATGATTTAGTATTATTGCCAAGTTTAAAAGCGTTTAAACATCTACCAAGATATTCATTATAAATTGTTAAAATGATAACTAATAATATTTTAATCTGAACCCAGAAAAAGGCCAAAGATTCAAGTCCATTTAAATGAATTAAAACAATTCCAAAAAGCCAGCTTAATAACATTGCTGGTCTCATGATATAATAATACAGACGCCTTTCCATTACTCCAAATATTGAAGTTACATCTTTTTTTTCTAAATTTTCAGCATGATAAACAAAAATCCTAGGCAAATAAAGTAGCCCAGCCATCCAAGAAATTACTGCTATTAAATGCAAGGATTTAAATAATAAATAAAAATTCATAAAATTATATATTCTTTTCGACTAAATGCTTTAACAAAAAAATATGATCTTTGTTGTCGTTTAAGCAGGGTATGAAATCAAAATTTTCTCCACCTGATTTCATAAAACTATTTTTACCTTGTATACAGATCTCCTCTAAAGTTTCTACACAATCTGAAGAAAATCCTGGACATATAACTAGGATTTTCTTTTTTCCACTTTTTGGGATACTTTCTAGAGTTTTGTCAGTATATGGCTGGAGCCATTCTTGAGGTCCAAATCTAGATTGAAAGGTAGTTTGAATGGGAATATCAGTAAATTTTTCTGATAAGAGTCTTGTCGTTTTATGACAATAACAGTGATACGGATCTCCTTTTTCAAAATATTTTTTAGGAATTCCATGATAAGATGCTATTATTAAATCAGGTTTCCAACTAATTTCAGAAATTTTTTTGACAATACTATTTTTTAGAGCCTCAATGTATAAAGGCTCAGACTCATAATGAGGAACTATTTTTAAATTTGGTTGCCATCTCATTTTCATCAAAGTCCTATAAACTTCATCACAAACTGTTGCTGTAGTTGCTGCTGCATACTGGGGATATAATGGCAAAACAATTAAATTTTCACACCCTAGTTCATGTAAGTGTTTAATTTTACTCTTAATACTTGGATTCCCATATCTCATTGCAAAATCAATTATTAAGTCAGTTTTGCTAAATTCTTCTTTTAATTTTAAGCTTTGATTTTGAGTATAAAATCTTAGCGGTGATATGTTCTCTTTTTTCATCCAAATTTCTTTATATGCTTTCGCTGTTTTGGATGGACGAAAGTTAAGTATGAAGACGTTAAGTATAACTTTCCAAATTAAAGGATTGACTTCTATAACTCTTTTGTCTGATAAAAATTCTTTTAAATATTTTCTTATATCAAGCCAGCTAGTTGAATCCGGTGTTCCTAGGTTAACTAAAATTACAGCTGTCTTACCAAATTTTACTGTCGGATGATCTTTTATCATTTAAAGTCCTTAACAATATTTACTAAATAATCAATCATTTTTGGATTAGTTTTTGGCATGACACCATGTCCTAGATTAAAAATATATGGATGATTTTTAAATGTATTTAAATACTTTAAAGCTTCTTTCTTTAAATCATCTTTATTTGAGAGTAAAATATTTGGATTAAGGCCTCCTTGGATTGGTATATGAATTTTTTCTGAGATATTAGTTATATTTACGTTATAATCGATATTAATTACATCTGGATTAACTTCATCACAAAATTTTTTATAATTTTTTATATTTCTAGGAAAACAAATAACTGGAACATCTAATGATTTAACAAACTTTACTAAATTAGAAGTTGGTAAATATACATATTTTTCTAAATCTTTTTCTTTTAATAATCCTGCCCAACTATCAAATATCTGTATAATTGATGCACCATTTTTAACTTGATTTTCAATATGGATTTTTAAAAATTTTTCTAAAATTAATAGTAGTTGATCTATTAAAATTTTATTTTTAAAAAAATTATTTAAAATCTTATTTTTAGGAGAAGTCTTGTTAATCATATAAACTAACAAAGTCCAAGGTGCTCCTATAAAACCTATTACATCTTTATTTTTAACTATACTATTTTTCTTTACTTTTTTTACTATTTTATAAACTGGACTTAATTTTTCTAAAAATTCTTTTTTTTTAATTCTTTTTAACTTTTCAAAATTTATATCTTCTAGCTGTGGTCCTATTTTCTTTTTAAAAATTAAATTTTGACCCAATCCATAAGGTACCATTAAAATATCCGAAAAGATTATTGCAGCATCTAAATCAAACCTTTCTAATGGTTGTAAAGTGATTCTTGAAGATTTATTTTCATTTAAACATAAGTTTACAAAATCTGGATTTAATCTTCTTATTTTTCTAAATTCTGGTAAATATCTTCCAGCTTGTCTCATTAGCCATATTGGAGTTCTATCTATTCTTTTATTTAGAATACATTCTTGAATAGGAGTCATATAAATATATTATTATATAGTTTTAGTAGTTATATGTTATGTGAATAATGAGTATTATTTTTTATTAACATTTTATTCGTTTTTTATACCTAAATAATTCTTAATTAAATTAATGTATATTAGATAATTTGAAGCGCTATTTATTTTTATTATATTAGATGTATATTATTTATTAACATGTGTAATTATGTTTATAAAACTAAGGTTTTACAACATAAATATACATACATTTTAATTATAAAAAAAAAGGATAACTATACTAAGTTATAAACATTTTATTCATGGATAATAAATATCAGATATATTTAATTTCAGATTCAACCGGGGAAACTCTAGATAGAATTTTTTTAGCTTTGAAGGCACAATTTAAGAAATTTGATTATAAAATTCACACTTATTCTTTTACAAGAACTGAAAATCAAATAACGAAGATATTGGATATTTCAAAAAAACAAAAAAATTCGATAATATTATACACAATAGTAGATAATCAATTAGCTAAATTTTTAGGTCAGGAAAGTAATAAAATTAAAATACCATGTTTTGGTATATTGGGGGATTTAATAATTAGTTTTTCCAAACTATTAAATCAAAAAGCATTACACGTTCCTAGCGGTCAGTATGCTTTAAATGAAGAATATTATACTAAAATTGATGCTATTCAATTTACAATGAACCATGATGATGGAAATTTAGTTAATGATATAGAAAAGTCAGATATAATTTTGTTAGGAGTTAGTAGAACGGGAAAAACTCCAACATCAATTTATTTAGCAAATAAAGGTTTTAGAACTTCCAATATTCCATTAGTAAATGAAAGTTCAATTCCAGAAATTTTAAAAAGGAAACCAAAGTTATCATGTGTAGTGGGACTTACAACAGAACCAGAAAGGTTATATGAAATTAGAAAAAATAGAATGAATACATTAAAAGAAACTGAAAAAACCAATTATACGAATTTAAATAAAATTAAAAAAGAAGTGGAAAATGCTAAAAAAACTTTTAAAAAATACAAATGGCCCATGATAGACATTACTCGTAAGTCCGTTGAAGAGACCGCAGCTTCTGTAATTAAAATTCACGAAATATTTAAAAGTAATGGTTGAGGAAATAATTTTAGCATCTAAAAGCAATGTTAGAAAAGAAATTTTAAATACAAATGGTATAAATTGTGTTGTAGCGCCATCAAATTTAGATGAAGATATAATTAAAAGCAGTTTGTTAAAAGAAAAAGTTAGTCCTGAACTTATTTCAAAAAATTTAGCAGAATTAAAAGCTAATAAAGTTAGTTTAAAATTTAAAAACAGAATTGTGCTTGGGGCGGACAGTGTTATTGATCTAAATGGAGAAATTATTTCTAAACCAACCAACAGAGAGGAAGCGCTGGAAATATTAAAAAAACTCAATGGAAAACCTCATAAATTAATTAGCTCTGTTTGTATCTCTAAAGGGGGTTCTATGATTTGGAATTATACTGATAAAGCCACTCTTACAATGAAGAAAATGAAAGATGAAGAATTAATAAAATATCTATCTAAAATAAAAGATGAAACTTTATATGCCTATAACGTTTATCAAATTGAATCTGAAGGAAGATTTTTATTTTCAAAAATAGAAGGTGATAAGGATACAATAATGGGATTACCTATAAAAAAAATTAAAGAATATTTATTAAATTTAAAATGTTAATTTTAATTTGGTTTGTAGTTTGTATTATATTCGCTTTTGTCCAGTTTATTTTGGGTAGCTCAGGACACGCATTAGAATTATTTGCTTTATTAACAGCTATAGCTTTATTTTTATTGAATAAATTTATAAACAGAATGAATATAAAAAAATGAAAAAATATTTAGTAATTGGAAACCCAATAGATCACTCATTATCACCTAGATTACACAATTATTGGTTAGAAAAAAATAATATAAATGGAACTTATGAAAAGAAAAAAATTAATGAAGAAGAAGTTAAAGATATAATCTCTGAAGTGAGAAATAATAAAATTTCTGGATTAAATGTAACAATACCATATAAAAAAATTGTTATTCCTTACTTAGATGAGTTAAGCTCAGAAGCTAAAGAGTCTCAATCTGTAAATACAATTTCAAAAAAAAATGATAAAATAATTGGACATAACACAGATATAAGTGGATTTGAGTTAGCAATTAGAAGTATTAATTTCGATACTAAAAATAAGAAAATATTTATCTTAGGAGCTGGAGGTGTTGTTTCGTCAATAATTATAGCTTTAAAAAGACTTAATGTTTCAAAAATTATTTTAAGCAACAGAACATTGGCAAAAGCTGAAAAAATTAGAGATAGTTTTACAAATATTCAAATAGTTAAATGGGGTGAAGTTCCTGATTTTGATATGATTATTAATGCAACGAGTCTAGGCTTAAAAGGGTTTGGAGAATTAGAATTTGATAATTTAAAAGTCGGACCAAATAAATTTTTTTACGATATAATTTATAATCCAACAAAAACAAAATTTTTAAAAAATGCAGATTTAAATGGAAACAGAATAGAAAATGGTAAGATGATGTTTATTTATCAGGCACATCAAGCTTTTACTTTGTGGAATAAAAAAATCCCAAAAATAGATAAAGAAGTAATTAAATTATTAGATTAATGATTAGAATAGGTTTAGTAGGAGATATAGGTTCAGGGAAAAGTCATATAGCAAAAAAATTTAGATATCCCGTATTTAATGCTGATAATGAAGTTAATAAAATATATAGAACTGACAAATCTTGTTTTTTTAGATTAAACAAAATTTTACCCAATTATATAAATTCATTTCCTATAAAAAAAATAGAAATTCTTAAGGCAATATTAGCAAAAAAATCAAATCTAAAAAAAATTATAAAAATTGTTCATCCAAAAATTAAAAAAAAAATGAATATATTTTTAAATAAAAATAAAGATAAAAAAATTGTAATTTTAGATATACCTCTCTTGTTAGAAAACAAAATAAATAAAAAAAATGATATTTTAATTTTTGTTAAATCAGAAAAAAAAGAAATTATTAAAAGACTTAAAAAAAGAAAAAATTTTAATTTTGAAATATTAAAAAACTTTAAAAGAATTCAACTTCCGTTAGAATATAAAAAAAGAAAATCTCGATATATTATAAATAACGATTTTACTAATAAGTCTTTAAAAAAGAGTATAAAAATAATTTTAGGAAAAATTTTAAATAATGATTGAAGTAGTTTTAGATACTGAGACAACTGGTTTGTCTGTTAGAGATGGGCATAGGATAGTAGAAATAGGTTGTTTAGAATTAGATAATCTCATTCCAACATCTAAAAAATTTCATTGTTTCCTAAATCCTGAAAGAAAAGTTTCCGAAAAAGCATTAGAAGTTCATGGATACACTGATGAATTTCTATCAAAAAAAAAAAAATTTAAAGAAATAGTAAATGAATTTTTAGATTTTATAAAAAATAAAAGGATTATAATTCACAACGCAGAATTTGATTTATCACATATTAATAACGAACTTGCAATTTTAGGAATAAAAAAAATAGATAACGAAATTGTTGACACACTTGTAATTGCAAGAGACAAATTTCCAGGCTCATCTATAAGTTTAGACTCTTTGTGTAAAAGATACAGAATAGATAATTCAAAAAGAGCAAAACACACAGCTATTATTGACTGTGAATTATTATCCAAAGTTTATATAAATTTGATTGATCAAAAAGAACCCACTTTTGATCTTAAAAATCATGATTATAGCAAAACAAACACTGACAAAGTTTATAATAATATATATTTTAAGAAAATAATTAAACCAACAAAACAAGAAATTGAAGATCATAAGAATTATTTAAGAACGAGTCTCAAAAAAAATTTTTATTAATTGAATTTTTCTTTATAAAGTTTTTCGAAATCAACTTTTTTCTCAAGTTTTATTCCAGGAAATCCCGAATCATTTAATAAGTTTAAGAATGCTTTCTCTAATTTAGGATAAATTTTACCAGGTACATCACATAGAACTATTTTTTCAAGATCTTTTTTTTCCTTTACATCATCATTTATTTTTACAATTGAAGCATAATTTATTTCGAAGTGTGATCTTTTATTATTTAAATCTTTATCTTCAAATCTTAAAGTTGTTATAACTTCAATCATTTTATTTTTTAAAGCTTTAGAATTGATATCAATATTTAAATTATATTTTGACATATTCTCTTTAACAAATAAGTAACTTTGAATATCAGGAGTCTCACTCGACATATCTTTAATAAATTCTGCTAAAATTTTAAATTTTTCTGTCATTGTCTTCATCTATTTCTTCAAACTCACCATTTATAAAATCTTGTTTTTTTTGTCCTGTTTTTGGATATTTATTTTTTATACCTTTAAAAAAAATCTTTCTTGTGGGTGGAAAAATTATTAATAATCCTAGTATATCGGTAGCAAAACCTGGTAAGATTAAAAGGAATGCTGCAAAAGCTAATGCTGCTCCTGAAATTATCTCATAAATTGGCATTTCATTCTTTAACATTTGAGACATACCAGATTTAAAAGTATTGAAACCTTCATATCTAGCATAAGCAACACCCAGAATTGCTGTGACAAATATTAGTGTAATAGTGTTAAATGCTCCAATTTGAGATCCAATTTTAATAAATAAGTAAATTTCAATAATTGGTATGCCTATAATTAACAGTAATAATGTGTTCATTTGTCCTTAATGTAAATTGCTAGTTGAAATTAAGCAATATACTAAATATTATTTATGTATGAGTAATAGTTTTGAATATATAGATATAATACTTTTAGCAATGATTGCTGGGTTTATATTTCTAAGGTTAAGAGGAATTTTAGGAAAAAGAACTGGTTTTGAGGGTAAAATATCCCCAGAATTTGGAAAAAACTTCGTAAAGAATGTAACAAAAAAAAAACCAATAAATCAAAACTTTGGTGAAGAGGCCCAAAAGGAATTTTTAAAAGGAGCTAAAATAGCTTATGAGACTATAATTACAGATTTTAGTGATAGTGATAATAAAATAACTGACAGTAAACCTCTTTTAAGTAAAAAAATATATGATCAATTCGAAGACGCTCTTTCAGAAAGAGATGTGAAAGGTCATTATGCTGAAATTACTTTTATTGGAATTAATTCAGCTATAATTAAAGAGCATAAAAAAGTAGAAAATGAATTACAAGTAACTGTAGATTTTATTAGTGAGCTAATCACATGTGTGAGAGATAAAAATAAAGAAATTATTTCAGGTGATCCAGAAAAAATAAAAAAAGTTCATGACACATGGAAATTTTCAAAAGATATAAGATCAACGAATCCAAATTGGTTATTAATAGATACAATTACATAATTGAAAAATAAACTTTCAAACAAAGATAAAAAAGATTGGCAAAGTTTTTTAGACAGCAAAGAAAAACTTTTAAATAAAGATGTAATTTATAAAAAAAATATTAAAAATGAAATTACAAAAACAATTGACCTACATGGTTTGTCCATCGAAAATGCTAATAAAGTAATAAATGAATTAATCAAAAAAAGTTTTAAAGACAATATAAATAAAATTATTGTAATTACTGGTAAAGGGTTGAGGTCAAAAAATATCAACAATCCTTATGTTTCAAAAGATCTTAGTATTTTGAAACATTCTGTACCGGATTATGTTAAATCTAACCATGATTTGATGAAAATGATAAAAAATATTACAGATGCCAAAATTACTGATGGAGGTACTGGAGCTTTTTATATTTATTTGAAAAAAAACAAATTTGTTAAAGAATAAATTTTGATAGATCAGTATCCTTAACTAGCTCATCTAGATTTCCTTTAACATATTTTGAATCAATAGTGATTTTTTCGCCTGATCTATCAGTTGCCGTAAAACTTATATCGTCTAGTATTCTTTCTATTATAGTATGCAATCTTCTTGCACCAATATTTTCTACTGTAGAATTTACTTCAGTTGCTATATTTGCAATTGCGTCAATTCCATCATCTGAAAAATCTAAATCTACATTTTCAGTTTTCAAAAGTGCTTTATATTGTTTAATCAAACTATTATCAGGTTCTTTAAGTATTTTTTTAAAATCATTACTCGTCAAAGCTTCAAGTTCAACTCTTATTGGAAGTCTTCCCTGAAGTTCAGGTAACAAATCTGATGGTTTTGCTAACTGAAATGCTCCAGATGCGATGAATAAAATATGATCGGTTTTAATTGGTCCATATTTAGTACTTACAGTAGTGCCTTCTATTAATGGCAACAAGTCTCTTTGTACTCCTTCTCTAGATACATCTCCTCCAACACGATCAGTTCTAGCAGATATTTTATCTATCTCATCTAAAAAAACAATTCCATTGTTCTCAGTAGAATTTTTAGCAGATTTTATAATTTTATCTTCTTCTATTAATTTATCTGATTCTTCATTTATTAAAATCTCATGAGATTCTTTTACTGTCATTTTTTTTTTCTTAGTTTTATTTCCCATAGATTTACCAAGCATCTCACCAATATTAATCATTCCAACATTGGCTCCAGGCATTCCTGGTATTTCAAATGATGGCATAGAATTATTTTCACTTACTGCAATTTCAATTTCATTATCGTCCAAGTCCCCATTTCTCAGTCTTTTTCTGAAACTTTCCCTTGTTGCAATACTTGCTTTATTCCCAACTAAAGTATCTAGAACTTTTTCTTCTGCCATTTTTTGGGCTTTAGCTTTTACCTCTTTTCTTTTTTTTACTTTCTCCATTGCAATCGCAATCTCAAGTAAATCTCTTACAATTTGTTCAACATCTCTTCCTACATATCCAACTTCTGTAAATCTTGTAGCTTCTACTTTTACAAATGGAGCCTCAGCTAATTTTGATAGTCTTCTAGAAATCTCTGTTTTTCCAACACCTGTTGGTCCAATCATAAGTATATTTTTAGGCAGAACTTCATCTTTCATTTCACCTTTAAGCGCTTGTCTTCTCCATCTATTTCTAAGAGCTATAGCGACAGCTCTTTTAGCTTTATTTTGACCTACAACGTATCTATCTAATTCTGATACTATTTCTCTAGGAGAAAGAGAACTTACTACAGATGTGTTTTCATCATTATTTTTTTCTTTTGGAACTAAAGGAGTTACGTTTGAATTTTCCATTAAATTTTTTCTATTTTTATATTATTATTAGTAAAAACACATATTTCTGAAGCAACTTGAATAGATTTTTTAGCAACTTCTTCTGCATTTAAATTAGTTTCTAACAAAACCTTAGCAGCTGCTAATGCATAATTTCCTCCAGATCCTATTCCAATCGCATTACCCTCAGGTTCAAGTACATCTCCTGTACCAGATATTATAAAACTTTTTTCTTTGTCACCTATAGCTAACAAAGCCTCCAACCTTCTTAAATATTTGTCTGTTCTCCAATCTTTTGCTAACTCAACAGCAGCTCTTGGTAGATTTCCAGCATGTTTTTCTAATTTGGCTTCTAGGCGTTCAAATAAAGTTAAAGCATCAGCTGTGGATCCAGCAAATCCCGCTATAACATTTCTCTTCTCAATCTTTCTCACCTTTGCAGCAGTACTTTTAATGACAGTATTTCCCATGCTTACTTGACCATCACCAGCAACCACTACATCGTTATTTTTTCTTATAAGTACTATTGTAGTCATAGATTATAAATGGATATTAATTCCTATTCTTCAAGTGTCATATTACTAATATTGATATAATCAGATAATCTATATATACCTATCTTAAATTATGAAACGAAAAGCTAAAATTAGCCGAAAAACCAAAGAAACCAAAATTGATGTTGAAATAAATATTGATGGAAAAGGTAAATATAAGGTTAAAACTGGTATTGGTTTTTTAGACCATATGCTTGAGCAGCTCTCTAAGCATTCATCAATGGATATAAGTGTAAAAGCAAAAGGAGATACTCACATAGATCTTCATCATACGACTGAAGATACTGGTATTGCTATCGGAGAGTGTTTAAAAAAAGCTTCAAATAAATTTTTAGGCATTAAACGTTATGCTCATGCTATGATACCAATGGATGAAACATTAACTAGAGTTGCTGTTGATGTATCTAATAGACCTTATTTAATATGGAAAGTAGATTTAAAAGTTGAAAGACTTGGAGAGATGGATACGGAATTATTCAAGGAATGGTTTCAGGCTTTTTCACAAGCTGCAGGAATAACTTTACATATTGAGAATTTATACGGAGATAATAGCCACCATAAAGTAGAATCTTGTTTTAAAGGGCTAGCTAGATCTCTAAGAACAGCTTTAGAAATTGATCCAAGAAATAAAAAAGTAATACCTTCTACAAAAGGTTCACTATAAAAATTGATGAATATCACTATTGTTGACTATAGCTCAGGCAACATAAGCTCTGTTATCAACTCATTTAAAGAGGTAGCGAAAGATAAAGTAAATATTGAAGTAACTGCTGATATAAATAAAATTAAATTAAGTGACAAGGTAGTTTTGCCAGGACAAGGATCCTTTAAAAGTTGTGTTGAGGCTTTGAACAATATCAGTGGTTTAGTAGATACACTTAATGAATTTGCAATTAATAATAAAAAACCATTACTTGGAATTTGTGTAGGTTTACAGATGTTAGCTGATGTTGGATATGAAGAAACTGAGACTAAAGGTCTAGGATGGATATCTGGCAAAGTTTCAAAAATAGATAATCAAAATGGAAAATATAAGTTACCTCATATTGGTTGGAATCAAATCGATATTGTTAAAGATAGTAAGATTTTTAAGAATATAGAAAATAATTCCCACATGTATTTTGTTCATAGTTATGAATTCGTACCAAACGATAAAAATGTCATTTCATCAACAACAGATTATTCTACAAAAATAGTATGTTCGGTTGAAAATGAAAATATTTTTGGAACTCAATTTCACCCTGAGAAAAGTGATAAAACTGGTTTAAGGATAATTGATAATTTTATAAATTTGTAAGAATGAAAAAAATATTTCCAGCAATAGATATTAAAGATAAAAAATGTGTGAGATTAGTCAAAGGAGACTTTGACAATAAAACTGAATATGCAATATCACCTGTTGATCAAGCTAGTAGATATAAAGATTATGGATTTAAAAATTTACATATTGTTGATCTTGATGGAGCTTTAACTGGAGAGATTGTTAATTTGAACATTATTCAAAATATTGTTAGTAAATTTGATTTTAAAGTTGAGATAGGTGGAGGCATTAGAAACTTTGAAAGTATTCAAAAATATACGGATGCTGGTGTTGAAAAAGTTATATTAGGAAGTGCTGCCATTAAAGATAAAAATTTTTTAAAAGAAGCATGTCAAAGGTTTCCAAATAAAATTGCTTTAGGATTAGATGCTAAAGATGGATATTTATCCCTCTCTGGTTGGAAGGAAAATTCTAACCAACTTACTTTGGATTATTTGAGGGAAGTAAATGATTTTGGTGCTAGCAGATTAATTTATACAGATATAAATAGGGATGGCACTAAGCAAAGTCCAAATTTTGATGAAACAGAAAAAATTGCTGATATTTCTAATTGTCCTGTAGTTATATCTGGTGGAGTTTCTTCTATCGATGATATTAAAAAAGCAAAGAGCTTAAAAAATATTGAAGGTATAATAGTTGGAAAAGCTATTTACGATGGCGATATTAAATTAGAAGAACTGGTGAAAGAATTAGATGCTTAAAAATAGAATAATACCATGTTTAGATGTTAAGAATGGTCGTGTTGTTAAAGGTATTAACTTTGTTGATCTTAAAGATGCAGGAGATCCAGTTGAACAAGCAAAGATTTACAGCGAGGGAGGTGCTGATGAAATTTGTTTTCTAGATATTACTGCTTCAAATGAAAATAGAGATACAATTTATGATGTTGTCAAAAAAACTTCTAAGAAATGTTTTGTTCCATTAACAGTTGGTGGTGGTGTTAGAAGTGTTGATGATATTAATAAATTACTAAAATGTGGAGCTGACAAAGTTTCTATTAATACTGCTGCGGTAGAAAACCCAGATGTAGTTGTTGACAGCTCTAGAAAGTTTGGATCACAATGTATTGTAGTCGCTATAGATGCAAAAAAAAATAGAGATAAGTGGGAAATTTTTACTCATGGAGGAAGAAATAATTCAAAAGTAGATGCAATAGAATTTTCAAAAAAAATGGAAGAAAGTGGAGCAGGGGAGTTGTTAGTAACATCAATGGATAGAGATGGAACTCAAGTTGGTTACGATATTGAGCTAATGTCCAAAATATCTTCAAAAATAAATATTCCTGTCATAGCATCTGGTGGAGTTGGGAATCTAGATCATTTAGTCGATGGCATTAAACTTGGAAATGCTAGTGCTGTTTTAGCAGCATCAATATTTCACTATGGAAAATATTCTGTCAAAGAAGCTAAAGAATATTTGGACTCAAAAGGAATACCTGTTAGGATTTAATATGCTTAATACATTAGAAAGTCTATTTAAGCTTGCAAGAGAAAGAAAAAATAATCCAGTTGATGGTTCTTATACCAACAAATTATTAAGCAATAAATCTTTAAGTAAAGATAAAGTCTTAGAGGAAATTAATGAATTAATAGAAGCTGTTGAAAAAAATACAAATATAATTCATGAAGCTGCTGATGTTTTTTATCATTTGATAATGTATCTTGAAGCAAATGATGTTAAAATTGAAGAAATTATGGAAGAGTTAGATAAAAGAAAAAAATGAGTTATGATAATAATAATATATTTGCAAAAATACTAAGAGGGGAAATACCTTGTAAAAAAATTTATGAGGATGAATTTGTTTTGTCTTTTCATGATATTAATCCTCAAAAAAAAATACATGCATTAGTT
>MDTB01082698.1_pt1 | contig 31105 bp, 38 predicted proteins | sample 811161 | NCBI WGS metagenome assembly MDTB01 (sample SAMN05326650, study PRJNA326480) | marine metagenome | isolation source: seawater | place: Mediterranean Sea | collected 2009 | reverse complement strand
TATTTGCTTTGGTTTTAGTTATGGATCATGCAGGGGTGATTTAATGAGCAAATGGATAGTAGGTGTAATGATGCTTGTGGTGATCGCCATGTTTTGGAAAGGTGTCGAAGTACTAGGCCCAAGCGATACCAACAAAGATGTATTATACGAAGGCCCTAAGAAATCTATAGAAGAGAGATGGCAAGATGCATATGACTGGATAGAGAGAAAACGTAATGAAGATCAATCCAAGTAATTTTTATAACAGAAAAGTAAAGAGGTTACCTAGGCATTTTTACAGAGTGGCATGTAAATCTGGAGTGGAAGACCAAATAGAAATATCTAGATGGATTTATAAAAATTGTGGGGGTAGATATTTTGTTGATACTTTGCCAGACTGGGATTCTTATAAAACAAAATTGGTTGTGGGATTTGAGAAGCAGGAAGAACTAACCTTTTTCTTGTTATCAGGAGTGGCCCAAATAGAAAATTAACAAAGTAAAGCACTAATAATTACACATATGAAACACTATTTTAGATTGCCAATATCCGTGTCAAAAACATTCCTGTTGAATCTATATAATGCATACAAGCAACACATGGAAGTATTGGATCTTGAAAAGCGATTCAAGGTAGCACAATATGAACACAATGAACAAAACAATCCATTATGGTACACATTTGATTACACAGAATGCGAGACAATAACAAAATTCTTAGACGATCTAGGACTAATGTCACTGGATCCAAAAATAACATTAAGCAGTTTACCAATAGGATATCATTTGCCTAAACACAAAGATTTTGGTAGGAAGACTGTTTTAATATTTCCGATACTGGGTTATGATAAACCTATTATAATAGATGGCAAAGAAATTTACTACAATGATAAACCTATGTTGATGGACGCCTCAATTGAACACGAAGTGCCAACACATGACGTCGAACGTGTAGGTTTGCAAGTAAGTTTTAGACAAGCATTTGAAAAAGTAATTGCAGTTTTTAACACCAACAAAGGAGAAAGCAATGACTAAACTATTGGCAATAATACTTGCGGGCATTATTGTGACGGCGTGTAGTGGACCTATCAGTCCGCCTCATGTAAAGTTTGGTAAAAAATGTACGGTCGCACAAGATGGACAAATGGTCTATTCTTATGTGTGGTTCCATAAAAAAGGTGAAAAGTTAGAAGCCAGCGAGGAAAATTGTGCATTTCTACCGGAAAGAAAATAATGCGTAGGCAACATGTACCTTTAAGAGATTCCGAGGTGCGTAACCATATTACCTATTTCCTTAAAGGACTGGACATTGATACTATCAATAATTTGAAGTATCAAGATTATGATCAGTGCTTCAGGGAATGGGTGACGTCAACTAGACACAACTTCAAAGGTTTTGAACTCTTTGAGCATAGTGCGTTTAGCCACGGCACAGGATCTGCGTTTGGTGAATTTATTGCAAGATACCCTGACAGACGTGTGAGGGCCAGCAACAGTGAATTTGTTATGGCAAGAATAATTGCCAAGGCATATGGCAGAGATTTTAAAAGCATAGAAGATGATAAGATAACAAAAAATGATCTAATAATTTTAAGCACACCATTCTGTGGCAATGGTGGTACACACACTCAACATAATGCATTATTGCATGAAGCCGACAATCTTGGAGTACCTGTGATGATCGACGGCGCCTACATAGGAATCAGTGAAGGCATGACATACAACTTTAATCATGAGTGCATTAAAGATTTTGCAGTAAGTCTTAGCAAAGTTTTTGACGTCATGAATTACAGAATAGGCATACGCTTTAGCAAAGAAAAATTAGACGACGGACTTGCATGTGGAATAATTGCTGGAGATATTTTCAATAAAATGGGTGCAACAATTGGAATAAAATTAATGAAAGAATTTGATGGTGGTTACATTGTTAAAAAATACAAACAAAAATATTTAGAATATTGCAGTCAGCAAAACCTTACTCCAACAAACACAATAACCTTGGCGTTGGGTGATGACGTGTTGCATAAAGAATTCAAGAGAGGAGACTATGCTAGAATCTGTATCAGCGAAGACATTTCTTAAAAGACTCCAGTCTGTGCCTTATTTCCGTTTTAAAAATGTAAAGGGTGATTGGGACAAATGGACAAAGCAATGCGAAAGACTTTATAAAAAACATCCGGAGTACACCAGCACGGTTAATGCCAAACCATGGGACAAGAAAGCAAAAAAAATGATAGATAATTTTTCTGTTTACCGGAAGGTTGGCTACAACGAACATAATAGTAAAATTTGGAAAACTACAGGCATGATGCCAAAGTTGTCACTAAAATGGGAAGATAAAATAGGTACACAACTGCCACTGACAAATTACATTGTCACACCCACACTACAAACCCCAGGACATACTTTACCAATACACGTTGATAAATTCTTTTACCTAAAAAGGAAGACAAGAAGTAAATGGATTGTGCGATTCCTAATTTTTATGCAACCATGGCAGGCTGGACATTATCTTTTGGTAAACGATCACGTGATTGATAAATGGAAGGCAGGTGACTGCGTGGTATGGCACCCTAACAGTGAACACATCGCGGCCAACAACGGTTTGGTAAACAAATGGACCTGTAATGTCACAGGTGTTCTTGACGAAAAAAAATTATACTAATGTTTGACAGCAATAACTAAAATAAGTTATAATGTTGAAACAAATCAAATTTGATATAGGAGAAAATAACATGGTAGCAAAGACTAAGGCTAAAAAGACAGCCGAGGCGCCAAAAACAGAGGAGGCACCAGCACAGGCACAACAACAAGCACCTGCAGGCATAGGTGACCTAAGCATTGGCGACTTAAGAAATATTGCAACAGTAATAGACGTTGCATCAACCAGAGGTGCCTTTAGGGCAAACGAGATGGCAGGTGTTGGAACAATATACAACAAACTGCAAACATTCTTGGCAAGAGTGGCGCCAGCAGAAAGCACTGATCAAAAAACCGAGGAGAAAAAATGATACAACCAATGATGCCGATCGATCCAGCAGGAACAGATGCTGATATTCAGGCAAACAAAACATTCTTAAAGCATATCGGAAACCTTAAAGAAGACAATTCAAACGTCGCTATAATTTTCCGAACTGTGCCGGATGAACCGGGAAATTGTTTAGTGATAGGACCAAAATTTTTAGATAATGTTTATCACAACGCTTTTATGAAAGCCTTAGAAAGTGCAGAAGGACAAGATAGTTTTGAACTAGGTTCTTATCTGACAAGACAAAGATTTCCAGACGGAGTAAACATGTTGGCCTACTTGCATGAAAATAATTTCATTAAAAAAATGCCAACAAAAAATGTCAAAGTTTCGTTTGGTGCAAACAACAAAGAAGAAATTGGGTTAGACGAACTGAACGAATTGATTGCTAAAGAAAGAGGAGTAAAAGTTTCTGAATTAGCAGTAGTTTCCGAGACCCCGACAAAAGAGGCATCTAAAACAAAAAAAACTGATGCCAAAAAGAAAAGCACCAAGTAAAAACTGGTTCAAACTCACTAAACGTTTCGTTAAGGAATGGCCAGAAGTTCTTGACGAGGTGCATTTAGAGAGTCTTCCTATATCCTACCTTACCGCTATAATTTTAAATCTTAAAAACAACATAGCGATAAGGTACGACGTTGAGAGAGAACTTAAAAAGAAATCCTCGCTAGAAGTTGCTAAGACCTGTGTGAAGCATATAGAATCACACTACAAGAATATCACAAAAGTTGATTTGAAATTCAACGTTCCTAAATTAAAGAAAGATATCACAAAAAAGACCGACACTGTGCTTGATAAAGTTTTTAGGAAATAGATCTAGTATACAAAGAGTCAACAAATTCCCAATCATAGGTGCTTAGGTATTGCTCCAGATCAAACTCGTTTGCAATGGCAACTGCATTTTCTATTACAGTTTTGTTTTGTACATTTTGAATGGCGTTCCATTTCTTCAATAAAAATCTATTTTCAACTGTTGGCTTGACATTATCAAAATAACGTAACTTGACAACTTCTCTAAAGGCTGTCCTAAATGCTACTTTAGGATCTTCAGCGAACGTGGTTTTACCTGCCAACATATCAACACTCTCATGGGGAGATGCAAGTGTGAAATCAATTTGATTTTCGGGTGTTTCGATACATAATTTTTTGTTCATTAAAACAATACTTTGGTGGCCATATGCATGTCCTATGGCTGAATTAAAACACTTGAAAATATAATGTCTTGGTGATTTGAAAATGTCAGGCACATATTTAAAGGTAAAAAAATTATCAACTTCAAGTTTTGCTGGCACATAATAAAAATAGTTTGTACCACTGACTCTTGCCGCTTCTTTTTTAGCATTTGTCCTGCCTTTGACACCATCGACACGTTTAATGTTCAACTGAAGATTAAAATTTATATTTTGATTTTGTAATAATTCAAAATTTCTTTCTGCTTGTGGCTCATTGTTGCTGACAAATACAACATCAAATTTTGGAAAGTAATCAACGCCAGGTTGCCTATAGATCAAATTGTATTCGTATATTTCTTTCTTGATACTGAATTTTGGTATAAGACAGTTGGCCTTATTGTGTCCGTTTGCGTAAACCTTTACATCATCCCATAATGAAGGAAATATCCTTTCGTATTCATCTATGTAATAATGATTGTAAAAAGTTTTTTGTGTCTTTACATGATCGGTCAACGTGTCTATTTCTATTTTTGTTTTTGGCCATTCGTACACATCCAGATTGTGCTTTTTATAATTGATATCTTTAAAATCTCGTAGAAACTTTAAATTTTGCATTTGCTCAATATATTTTTTCCTCGGAATAAGAAACACATCACCCTCTTCTTGTCCAGGGGCGGCCCATGTATGGATTTGGCCAGTTTGAAACTGTTCGGGTAGGAAGTCAAAGTCAAATTGTGTGTAATCCAAAAGAGAACTTACCACCCATACGTATTCTGTTTTGCAGTCACCTACAAACGCATCTATCATTTTATGGTATGAGCCAATAAAAGTTGTGCAAATGGCTTTTGGAAATTTCTTTTTTAAGAATGCAACGTTATCTTTGTTGCCATGATCAATTATTAAACAGTCGAACGCCATTTGTTATACCAATCTAAATAATTTTTAAGACCTTGTTCTAGATCTGTTTCAGGCTGATATCCTAATAGGTCTCTTGCTCTGCTTATATCTAGTGTGCCACGTGTTGGGTACAATGGATGATCTCCTGTGTCATCGATATCTGACTCGCTTCCGCTCACTGTACATATTTTTCCTGCAAGGTCACGCAAACTTACTGCGTTTCCATTTGTGATGTTAAAACTTACGTTTGACACTTGAGACATTGCGGCTTTTATTATTCCAAAAGCGGCATCATCAATATAAGTACAATCTATTTTGTTATCACCGTTATGCACCGTAATTGTTTTGTTTTGTAGTGCCAGTTCAAAAAATTTTGTGACTACCCTGTCAGGCAAATCTCCCGGACCATAGACTCCACTAGGTCTTATAATTGCGTAATTAAGACCATGCCTTTTTGAAAATAGTTTAGTAAACCGCTCGCCGGCTAATTTGGCTTCCCCATATATGTTGATAGGTTTAGTTTTGCTGTCTTCCTTGGCTCCATCTTTGAAATGGCCATATATCATAGACGAACTAACATAAAGAAATTTTTGAACATTAAACTTCACACAATGCCAAAGTAAATTTGTTGTGGTGTCTATTATTTTAGGCACTGCCGAAATAGGATCGTCCTCTACAATCTTTGCTCTCGGATAAGTTGCCAAATGAATAACTATGTCTGGCCTATGAGAAAAAGCCTTAAGACACACTCCCCTATCACACACATCGCCAACTATCTCAATTACGTTTTTCCATTGCCAATTTTTAGTGCGCCATTCATGTAATCTATGCAGTTCTTGTTTTGAAACAAGACCGTAAGTTTCATAATTGTCTATGACATATACAGAATGATCCTTTGATAATATTTCTACAATCCGCGAGCCTATGAAACCTCTCCCGCCTGTGACTAGTATTTTCATCCTATAACTTTGACTCCGTATTTGTTGGTAAATGCTTTACCATCTTCCCGATTGTTTACAATTGGCTGGCCTTTTATGTTGAGGCTGGGGTTTAAAAGTATAGGACATCCGGTCTGTTTTTTCCACTCCGTTAACAGTGCATGAAACCCTGGATTATCCGTCTTACGCACCGTTTGAACCCTAGAAGTATAATCATGGTGTATTATAGCAGGAAACTCTTTACCATGCGTACACGCCGCTGTATATTGCATATACGGGGTGTTTTTGACGCCGGAAGGCAGTTCAAAATACTCGTTTACGTCCTCTTCTAATATGGCCGGAGCGAACGGTCTGAACTTCTGTCTTTTCTTTATTGAGTTTACCAAATCTTTTATTTCAGGTCCTCGAGGATCGGCTAGTAATGATCTATTACCAAGTGCCCTGGGACCGAACTCTGCCCTGCCACTTGCCACACCCACCATCTTGTTTTCTTTTAATTCTTTGATAAGACTGTCTACTGGATACTCGCCATCTATGTTATGTCCTAAAAAAGGATGTTGCCAATCTATGTATTTTTTCTCGTGGGCGGCTATACAACCTATACTTGATCCTGCGTCACCAGGATTTGGTATTATCCACACGTTATCAAAAAGTCCAAGGTTTGCGAGTTTGCGATTGGCGGCACAATTCAAAGCAACGCCTCCTGCATAGACCAAATTCCGAGAACCGTATTTTGATGCCTTTGTCCATAACTGTGCAAGGCATTCTTCCGTGACTTCTTGTATGCTGGCCGCTATGTCCATCACATCGGCATTCGGTTCCCATTCACTTAATCCTCTATGAAGATTTTGTTTCAACCTAAATGGTTCTGTGCTTTCAATAAAGTCGTCATAAATTTTTTGTTTGTATATCGGTTTGCCGTAAGCGGCCATACCCATTAAAATGTATTCTTCTTCTGCAGGCTTTAGCCGGCATCTGTGTGTGAATGCGGAGTACAATACACCGATGCTGTGCGGATAATTGACTGTTTCCATTACTTCTATTTCTGTGCCATTTGCACGTGATATAGAGCAAGTGTTCCATTCACCTATGGCATCTACTGTTAATATTGTTGCATCTGTAAATGTTGACGTGAAATACCCGGCCGCCGCGTGCGAGTCATGATGTTTTACGTATTCATCGATTTGGATGTTAAAATGGTCAAGGTGCCACTGTGGCATCTCTGTATAACTTAAAGCAAGTTCGTACTGTCCTGCGTAAAATTGCCTAGTCTTTTTCAATAAAGGTTTTTCATAGTAAACCACCTTGTTAAAAGGACCGAATGTGTTTGCTTCGTTGACAATCCCCCAATTCAGGTAGTGATCATTTTTAACTTTTGAATATCTTTCTGAGTGTGCCGCCCAAAGTATTTTTCCTTTGCCCTCAGTGTATTCGACCACTGCCATTGCGGCGTCATGATTCATGCAGTTGATTCCTAGAACTCTCATAACGTTTGTATGTACCTTTTCAATTCTTTGTCCTGCACATCGTCTGGAATAGTATTCAAGTAAAATATTTTGTAACTATCGCTTCCGTACTTGCCAATGCCATGCAGGTCTTTGGCGTCTCTTTGATCCCATGTGAGAAACTGTTCAGTCATCTTTCTCAGTCTTTTTGCTCTCACAGACCACATGCCTAAAGGCTTCAACATGTTCTCCTGGGTCTTGAGTCTGCCTCTCAGATATGCTTCTGGCGTTGGGTATCTTTTAAACAACTTTGGCAGTACTTCTTTTACCTGCTTCCTGTATGTCAAGTTCAGGCACATGACTCCAACCATGTGTTGCCATTTGCTTTTTACTTGTTGTTGCACCATTAGGTCCTCTCTCATCTGTGTGGTCCTAGGTTGCCGTGTTTGTCTAAAATATCTTGCTTGATTAAAAATGCCCACATACTTGCGTCCATGTGTCCTACTTTGAAATCATATTTGGTTGGTTGTTCAAACATCTTATTTGTGTCATCAAACCTGCCCTCTTTAATAGTGTCCATCCATATTGTGTAGTCAGCATTGAATTGCTTTCTTGTTTCTTCGGTTGGACACACAAAGTCTGCAATCACTGTTCTATTTCTATCAATGGCCTCTTCGGCAAGTGTCCACATACGTAAAGATTGTCTTTTCCTTCCTTCTACTGAGAAATCCCAATCGTCTGCTTGTTTCCTAACTTCGTCTGCATTGATCCAAACAGCATTAAACATTGGCACAAGATTTTTTGCGAGAGTAGTTTTACCCGATCCCGGTAGTCCCATTATCAATATTTTCATTTGCCTATTTCCCAACCTAATACTAATCCAAAATTTTCTTCGCCATTGTGTTTTTCGTACGCAGGTGCAAGAAAGAATCCACCAGCCTTATACCTCACCATGGGAAGAACATCTGCTGTTTTGTAACCTGTAATAAGTCCTATTTCTAAATTCCAATACTCATCTAATTCAAACTCTCTGCCAATATATCCACTAATACGATCTTCTGAATTGTAAAAAACTCCTGCAATTTTGTTGTCCACTGTGCATCTTGCATGAGGGTGTATATTATTGTAATTTGCTTCGAGACCCACATGCATTGACATGGCTAAAAATAATCCTAGACAACTCATTTTATTTTAAAAAACTTTTTTGCCCTTTCCAAATACGCTTCCCATTGTTCTAACTCTATGTCATATTCAAAATTTTGTGATGTATCGTTGACTTGAAGTTCTTTGGCACCATTTTTTAGATGGAAGTTTCGAGCCATTGTCGTAAGTGGACTTAATGTTACTAACCTATTCAAGTGATTTGATTTTTTTATCATTTTGTAAACCTCATCAACGATTGCTCTTCCGCCGCCTTTCTTCCTTGCCCAGACAGTATAGGCTATGGCAATATTTCCTTGCAATCCTGCCCTCATTACTGCCTGGATGTGTGCATCTTTGCTTAACCTATCCATCTCTGCGACACTTCTTGGTACATCGTGCGTAAAAGCAAAACACATTATGGCCGCTATGTCACCGGCCTCATCCTTAAGTCCGTATATTTTCCTGCCATGTTCTGTACGGAACTTGAGGTCCAACTCAGGTCGCACAGGATCTTCTTTACAATCTATGTCGTAAAGTTCGATCAGTTGGTACTTTGGTTTCTTCTCAAGCACCTTTTTAGTTTTCTCTATTACTCTTTGAATTGGCTCTCTGAATTTAATTCTTTGTTTTACTGCCATATCCTATTTGTAAATAAAAGGATCTTTTTTCTTAAGTTCCTTGAGTCTTTTTCTATATTGTATTTCTTGCTTGATTTTTGCAATAATACTTTTGATCCATGATATCATATTTTTCTCCTCATTGTTATAATATATTGTTCCGTTAGATTAGTCAATGTCAATACAATTACCAAAAGGTTATTTGTACAAATAAGGTTCCTTTCTTTGTTTCTTAATCTCACGCATTCGAGATCTATAGGCAATTTTGTTTTTAATCTTTTTCCAAATGTTTAAACACCATTTTATCATACTGATAGGCCAGATAGTTGCATCGCTTCTTTGAATTTAGTCATCATCAGTGTCTTACCATCGATGTGTGCTTGGTCTAATGGGTGGGTGGTGCCTCTCTTATAATCATTCAACAACGCCCATTGATTGAATCCCATAAATCTTTCTCCAAACCAATGCCAGTGTCTCATGTCAATTTCTCTCCATAGGGTATCCATCAACACGTCTTTATACCTCATAAAATCTAATTTTTCATAAAACAATGTGTTGTCGGCGAGAGTAAAAAAGAATGGCACACCGTTCTGTCTACAAAAATTTTGCAAACAAATAATGTTCATCCATGACTGATAAATCTCGAAATAATAATTAGCGGCGTGTGTGTATAGAGCATCTGCAAATTTGTTCAATCCAGTTTCCTGCATCATTTGTTGTCTGCGTATGAAATCATCGAACTGAGGTTCACTGTCTTTGACCGCATTCTCAACTTCCTTGCGATTATGGCTAGTATCCCATGGTGTAATCGTAGTCCAACGGCTATCATCTAAATTTTTGTGCCTAGGAAACGCCCAGTCATATCTTGAAGGGAAGGTCCACATGGCTAAAACAACAGGTGCACCATCTCGCAATGTACCTACTTTTTCTATAACCCTCCTTGTAATTGATCCATTGCCTCCTCCAGGTTTTGCAACGCAATGATAATTGGCGTTTATTTCCTTGGCTATAAGAGCCGCCCAAGTCTTTTCACTTGGCATTTTTCCATTAGTATCGTCTGATAGTTCGTTTCCAAAAGTAAAACTGCAACCACCAGCAACTACGTCCCATTTTAATTTTTTGTATTTCTTATGCATAAATTTTATACAAATTATTTAATGTTGGATATGTTTTTTTAAAATTTTCATTCCTATACAAATCAGTTTGCAATATTTTACTCCTTCTTTGTTCCGCAATCTCAACTGTATACTTGTCTTCACTGTTCATAAAGTTTATTATTTGTTGAAAGTCTTTAATATTGCCATACCTATCTGTCGCTATGTCCTTTACTTGTCGTGGTAGCGTTTGTATGTTGAAACATAATGGTTCAAAACACGTATTCACATAAAAATATTTAGGATCAAATTGTTTCACCCAATACACTAATTTGGCCAGGCTAAAGATATTGAAAGCATTCACCGTACTGCAAATCTGGAAGGTTACGTTTGAAGGCGCCATGGCTTTGAACCTCACTAAATTTTCGTTTACTTCTTTCCATTTTGCAGGATGCCTTTGATATTCAAACTGCTCGCCCACGTCATCAATGCTGAAAGCAATTTCAACATGCTTAAACTTGCTCCATAATTCAAAAATTTCATCGGCTGGCATCTGTGTGCCGTTTGTGTTGTAGTGTATGTCTTGTTTTTCACTTACGCCTTCTTCAACGCAATGTTTTAATATGTTAAAATGTTTTTTAATCATAAAAGGTTCGCCGCCTGTGAATTCAAAATATTCAACGTCAGGTAAAACTGTTTTAATGTCATCAAAAAACTGCGGGTTGCGTTTTGGCCAACCGCCTTCATGCAACTGCTTTTTGGCTAGGTCGTTGTGTCCGTAATCTAATTCTTCTTGTGCCCACTTGGATGAACTCCACGACCCACATATTCTACATTTTAAATTACAAACGTTACCTAATTTAAAGTCAATGAACTTCAGTTTCGGCTCGCTGTTAGGATCCCAATCTGTCAAACTTTTTTTCATTTTGTACATCGAGTTCATTCTTTTTGAAACTTTTCCTGCGTCTTCTTCCATCCAGCAATTTTCACAACCCGTTGGACGTTCGTTGTTTATGAACTGTTGTCTGAGATCCTGCATAAACTTTGATTGCTGTATTTCTTTTAAATTTGTATCATACACCTTGTAATTTTCTATCGTGCCTTTGTACAAACAACAAGGCGATGCCGATCCGTTGACGTCTATTTCAAGATGCGTCCATGGCAGGACACACATATTACTTTTTAAATATTTTTCCACCAATCCAAAATCCTTTTATCTTTGCTTAATATTTTTGTAATATCTTGTTTACGAATTTTATCCAAGTATTGTTGTCTTTTTTTACCTTTCGCAGTTGGAGTAAAAGTTTCTCTTGTTTTTAAATTTTTTATGACATCAATAAGTGCCTTTTGTTTACGTGTTGCACGTGGTTCCATGTATTCTAATGCTTCATCAATTATAGTGTGTAAGAGTTCTTTTGGCAAAGACAGAGGACTTAATATTTCATCATTGCTGAATGTAAACATTATTTTTGTTAGAATTTCTGTGTTAAGTTCTATGCTTAAATCAAACATGTTTTTCAGTTCTAATAATCCGGGCATGGTTATTGTGTAATCTAATCTCATCTGTCGAGAATTGGTTGCGACAGATAACCCTTCTTTGAAGTTACGAAGCCATTGTTCATAATCTAGTCCGTCTCTAATATATTCTCCCACTTCTCCTGTCCCGTCTATTGATGCACATACTTGCCAGTCGTTAAAATATCCTAACAGGTCAAACAAATTTGATTTCCTAAAAGACGTCCGGCTCAAATTTGTGTTGTATCTCACATATACGTCCTCAGCAAAACCTAATTCGATTATTCTCTCCATTGACTTCCAGTGCATATCCCACATCAGTGGTTCTCCTCCACACCAGTATATTTCACGCACTTGTTTTGTTTCTATTGAGTCTACAAATTCTTGTACAACTTGTTTGTCTTGGAAAGTTTTAATTTGTTCTCGAAGAGGAGACGCCATCCATGGTTGTGTATCTTTGTTCCATGTTTTGTGTTTTCTCGATTCGGCCTCCCAACTAGAACTTAACATATCACCACACATCCTGCATTTAAAGTTGCATAAGTTATTGAACCTATAATCAAAACTTATAGTGGGCATTGTTGTGGCACCCGAGGCATCTGTCTTTTCAAATGCTTCATCAATCCTATTTGCAAAAAGTTTGTTCCAATATGATCTATAAACATCTGTGTTCAAAAGTTTATGATCACACACTTGGCATTCCGGTAGTTCTTTGCCAGCCATCATACGTAATCTCACTGATTTCATATGATCCGAATTCCAATGTTCTTTAAGGGACAAAGGCTTATACTCTTTTGCTTTGTTATCTGTGTCTATGTATTGCTTAAAACTCTGTGCAGGCTCTCTAGAAGCACAGCACATACGCCTTTCTGTTTGAGGAGATAGGTATGTGTGTGTCCATGGGGCCATGCAAAAAGTTTTATTTCCGTCCTTTGGTTTGATCCTCTTATCCATTTTGGACACAATGCCATTTCTTGGCCATCTTTCGTCTGCTGTTGGAAATCTATCTGTCATTTTCGGTCTCCAGTGTGTCTGCCATTTCATGATTGGCCTGTGAGTGTCCCCTTTCGTCTTCACGCACTGCTACTATTATATCACTTAATTTGGCATCTTTGTTCAATCCATAATAATTGATTGCAATTTTCGGAGCATCGATGTTTTCGATCTTTCCTAATTCAATCGCTTTTAGGTATGATGTATAACTTATCACTGCCTGTTCCTCGAAATAACCAACCATCCTGTGTGCAACTTTTGGAAAGAAAATATACAACAACATATAGAAATGCCAGAATAAAAATTGTGCTGTGATTATCATCCAACGCTCAAACCAATTGGGTTTTGCTATCTCTATGAATATCATCAGATGCATACGTTCATTTTCTGCTTCTTCTAAAAGCGTCCTGATCCAACCTCGGTCATCAGGTTTCATTTTCCTTAGACTACGCAGATGATTCCACATGCCTGCCACCATGCCTGGCACTCCTGCAACTGTTTCTAAAACAACCGCCCTGTGTCCATAACGTTTTGCAAAGAATGTGTCGGCAAACCAACGCAGTTGCATTGTGAACCACAATGCACATTTATCTCCAAAATTTTTAGGCCTTCTGTGTCTCATATAACTCCTTCAACTCTGGGAAAGTCATCAATATATCCTCATTCCTAATTTTGTCAATTTTAGCCATGCCGTCTTTAAACTGATCGAGATCCTTACTGTTGTCACGTCGCATCATGTAATCTAACGCAGACTCAAATCCTTTGGTTGCTCTTGTCAATGGATCTAATGGTCTCAACCATTCGAGGTGTGTTTGATATTTTTGTGTTATCCTATCTTTGAACCAAGAAGGTGCTAGGTCTATACGTTGCCAATGTGGGAACTGTAACAAATTAAAATTAAAATCTGCAGGCTTGATGTACCCAAGGTCGCACCATTCTTTATGAAAGTCTGCTACGTGGATTGCATTTATCAGTCCCACAGTTGCACTAATATAGAAGTCAACGTGTGGACACACTTCAAGCATCCTTTTCCTATTTGCTATTGTCTCATGCCATTTTGTTCCTTTACGCATGAACTCAGCACGACCGCCGCTCGCATCAAGACTTGCACCAACGCTGACGGAATCAAATTTTTTCCATAACTCAAGCACGTCTAGGTCTTTGAACTTTAATCTGCTGAAGTTTGTGTTGTAAATTAATTTTACGTGATACATCTTACGCCTATCTAATTCCTTGAGTATCCTATAATGCTCTTCCATTATCATAGGTTCCCCACCTGCAAAATAAAACTGTTCTACATAATCAAAGTGTTCCAACATCTGTTCCCAGATGTCATTTTCGTATCTTCCTGCTCTAATAATTTTTGCGTGTCTTGGTGGCTCGCCGTGCAATTTCTTATGATCCTCATACCAGTTGGAACTGAACCACGTACCACAACTCCTGCAGGCCATGTTGCACAGATTTGAGAATCTTATGTCCCAATACTTTATCATAAAATCTGCTTGTCCATCTGGTTGTGTGTTTTCTATCAAACCTATGTTGTGTCCAAAATGCTTGTTTGCACTCATTCTCATACTGAAAAATCCTGATTTCTCTTGGTCGTAGCATTTCACACATTCCTTGCAAGGCTTGTTGTCTAACATGTTAAGACGCATTTTTTTCATTTGTTCGCCATTGAACACATCTTTCATTGTGTCTTTTCCTAGCCAACCCACGTGATGCTTGTCCAGTGCGAAGCAACAAGGGTACGCCCTACCGTCAGGAAATGCGTGTAAATGCAACCACGGTAACATGCAAAACGTCTCGCTGTCTATAAGCAACTCTTTCTGCCTATCCGTCATGTCTTTTATTTTTAATTTTTCAGGCTCTTTGGCCCCGTACTCATATGCCACGATACCATTCTCCTATAATTGGGAAAGTTTTTACAAAATCTTTATCCCTACGTTTGTCATACTGTGTGTAAAATGTTTTAAAATCTTGTTGTAATTTTTGTTGCTCGGCCGCACCCGCATGCGGAGTCTTGACCACGTCAAGATAATCAATTAGCCTTTGCGTGTGATTAATTTCCATACCAGTTAACCATTTCTCATTAGTAGTTAAGAATTTTTGTATGTTGCTTTTAAATTTATTTCTCAGTTCGTCTGGCAACACAAGCGGTGATTGAAAACTAGGAAAACGCAATATATTTAAGGTGTAACTTATTTTTGGACCATACACCTTTCCAGCATTTTTAAACCACACAATTTTGTCTAACAACTCTGGCAACGACTCAAGACTCAAAGCATTTATTGTACACATGTTATGAATCTCTGACGGAACTTTATCCACCATCATATGCAACACCCTACTGAACCATTCGTTGTAATCTAAACCATCCCTTATGTATTCTGCTTGACGGAAAGTGGCCTCGTTGCTGGTGTAAAGATGGAAATTTTTAAATCCTTTAAGTTTTGTCTTAAAATTATCAATTATACTTTGTTTTGCTCCAAGATTAGAGTTAATAGCAATACGCATGTTTGGATTCATTTTATCGCCTTGTGTTTCTATCCAATCCAGCAATCTAAAAAGATGTGGAGACATCATTGGTTCACCACCTGTAATACGTAATTCGTCTAACGTTTTGTGTAGGTCGCTTTCCCACCAATCAAAAAATGCTTCCACATATGGATTGGTTTCTTCTAGTTTGTACAACTGTGCTGAGTCGTGTGGGTGAGTAAAATGATTGCGACCATCCGACATCAAACCGTTGTATGGACCGTTTTGTTTGATATCTCTCACCCACGTTGTACTAAAGGCAGGATTGCAATATGAACATGCAAAATTGCAAGTCCTGTCAAACGCAATTTCTAAAGTTTTTAAATTAAAGTCATCCGTGATTTTACTTTTACTTGCGGTGACTAGATCTTGTTTTTGGTAAATTTTACTCTTGTATACCCTGTCGCTTACTGCGTCCTTGCCCATGTCTTCTATTTTCCAGCAATATTCACAACCTGCAGGACGTTCGCCTGCTATCATTAATGCTCTATCATGTTTTTTCTTAGGTGTGTTATGCAATAGTTTCGGGTTTGCTTTTACTTTTGCTATATCAACTTTGTGAGCAGGGGGATGATGACAACTTGTAGTCATTCCTGATCCTAACCATATAGTAGCGTTGTACCATTTCGCGGCACAGAAACTAGGTGAAATTTTATCTAGGATTTCCTTCTTATAATTTTTATCGGAGTTTTCCATTTTTCAATTCGTTAGTCCTATTAATTAATTTTTGTTTTTCATTTTCAGGCAACTCAAGTTTGCTATCAAATATAATTTCTTTACACCACATGTAATGAGTGTATGGACATGGGTGATTGTCTTTTTCATTTGCAAAATGTTCGGCAAATTTTTCGTTGGCATATTCCCATAATCCACCTTTGTCATTATAAAATTTAAATTTGCTCCAATCGATTTGCTTGTAGATGGCCCTCTCCGCATTTGACAAATCATTGTGTTTGATACTGTCTTTTTTGTAAACCATCATTGTGTAATCTATATTATGTTTATTAAGCATGACCTGTGTGTAAAGTATTCTCTCTAGCGTCTTAAACCAATTGTGTTTTTCATTAAGGAAGTTTTTTTGATAGTATTCGTGTTTATCTTTTTCTTTGTGTCCGCCAAACCAAACAGTCCAATTGTAATCAGGATCATATCTTGAATATGTTGCTTGTTCCTGTCCTTGAACATTCCCGTCTTCAACAACCTCATATCTATCTGCTCCGGACCACATGATATACATCTTCTTGATGTTTTTGAATTTGAATATAGAATTAATTGCTCCTCTACCAATAGTTTCATTACCGCTGGCACTGAATCCTAAATTTTTGACACCACCTGTGTCCTCAAACCATGACAAATACTTAGGCCACGTTTCCCACTTATATCTTGTAAAACTGCAACCGTGCGTTATAGTAATCATAAGTTTTTACACTCCTGCCAAAATTCTTCCATCTCAGGAAAACTATTAATAAAGTTTGTGTTACGTCTGCGATCGTGTTCGTTAAAAAATGCGTAAAAGTTCTTTTTTTGCTCTTTATCGTCAGCGTAATTTTTTTTCCAGTACGCAAGATTGCGTTGCATTTTTTGGATCTCAAAGTCTTTGAACTGTGTGTATTTTTCCTCACCACAGTTTTCCTGCATCCATCTAATGTTGTTCTCATGAATGTCCTGGTACGCTTCACCGAGCAGTGTGATCTGTTGCCATTTTGGTTGCCTCAACAACGGCACATCGAACCATACCCTTTGGTAGGTGGTGCTGTGTTCACCACGCAATTTCTGTATGTCACGTAGGAGTTTGTCCATTGTGGTCACACTTAGGTTGTTATAGGTTATTATGAACGTGACGCTGTTTCTCACAGGTATGCGTGTCAAGAATTCGTTCACGTTGTCCATGAATTTGTTGTAGTCTAATCCGTTCCTGATGTACTCAGCCTGTGGCCCATGTGCATCTACTGATACGAATTGCATGAAATGTTCTACCTTCTCTTCAATGCATATCTTCTTGACCGTGTCAAAATACTTGTTCTTTAGTTTGTCATCTGGTGGACACATATTGCTGGTTACGTTAAGATGCAGGTCATCCTTTGGATTGGCAAGGATGTAGTCGAACACACGATAGGTATTCTTGTCCATCATTGGCTCTCCGCCTGTCATTCTAAAATGTTTGAGATGCGTATACAGGGTCGGCCACCAACGCCAGAATGCGTCCACGTATGGATTTGACTCCCTATTGGGTATCGGTCTCTTCCTGCCTTGGAAATGTTCAGGTGCGTTGTGAGGTGGAGTAGTTGGATATTCGGCGTACCGATCTACCTCTTGTGCCCATGCAGTCGAGAACTGCGGAGAACAATAACTACACTTGAAGTTACAGGCATTATTGAAGTTGACCTCCACGTACCTTGGCACGTGTGTGTTTGCGAGTGGATCATCTGTGATCTTATCGAAATCCTGCATCGCCCATGGCTCACCTGACCTGTAGTGGCGATCACTCAATTGTCCTTCATCTTCTAACTTCCAGCAATACGAACATCCGGCCGGGCGTTTGCCCTCCAACATCTGTTTACGCTGTGAGATCTTCTCCTCTGTGTTGTGAAGGGTCGCTGGATTGTCCATCAGTTTAGTTGCATCTATCTCGTGCAGTGGTGGATGATAGCAACTATTGGTCAACCCTGTTGGTAGATGCAAAGAAACCTGATTCCATTTTGCCAAGCACATGGTCCCCGACACACTTTTGAGTTTGGCAAACGCCTGTTCGGCCTGCGATTTATAATCACTTTTGCTCACGGTCTTGGACTCCCTTGTTTCGATGTTGGTTGTTGCAAAATTTAAAAAATCTACTGCTCTCCTCGTCATAATCCGCTAATGGAATTCCCACTCTCTGTCTTAGACTGTGACCATATCTTTCTAGGTCTTCGTCTATGGATCCGGTGCTGTTGTGACTCCAATTTTCTAATGCTTCTAATTCTCTGACCATTTTAGTGTCAAGTCCTTTGATCAAGGTGTTGTAACAACCGATCCTTGCTCCCAACATGGCACTTTTTCCAAACTCAACGTCTGCTCCCACGCTCATCCATGTACACAAGGTTTTTAGATTGGCTGGGTAAACCTCATCCACAAAACTGCTGGGAGAAATCATCTTGCCTCTGTCCAGTGACATTTTTACACCTTCTCGGTAGCCTGCTGTCCAGGCCTGCAACGGAGACTTATTGATGACGGTCTCGCTGTAAACATTGAGTAAATTTTCGTGTGGCACTCCCCAACAGAAATCAATTTCATTCTCTTCGGTGTCTGCATTTTCGTGTGTCTTCATGCGTAGGCAGGTCTCCTTTGGCCAACCCACTAAACCGCCATTACCGTAGACAAGTCCGTTGACGCTGTTCCTTGCCCTCCATCTGTGTACAGCATCTCTGCGTGTTTTTGACCAATCGAGGCTCTCCAACAAAAAGGCATTGTCTATAATGTTGTCCCCGTCAACGCTTATGAAAAAATCCGTCTCTGCTATCTCGGCCGCGGCCTTGTGTGCGTTATCAAACCCTTTTACTCCGTCAACACGCTTTGCCCATGGCACTTTACTTTTAAGGTCCGCCCAGTTTTGTTCTTTGTTTGGTTCTTTGTAACTGATGAACACAAAATCTAAATCTTTTATTCTTGATCTATCTTCCATTCGGTACCTTCAGTGTTCCAAAACACATCATTGTTTGCGTTAGGGGTGTAATAATCTTTTATTGCGGATCTTTTTTTGTCTTTAAAGCGAAAGTCATCGGACCAGTCCAAACGTATGCATCTTCGCCGTGCTTTTGCACCTCTAGTTTCTTTTCCAAAGAAACAACAATGCTCAGACCTTGTATTGTAACTGTGTGAACTTTCTTCTTTTGTGTTAATCCTTCTAGTGCTTTTTTAAATTCCTCATTCATTAAACATCTCCTTATATTTTTTGTTATGATAATGTACCATGCGATGCTGTCTGTAGTTTCCCAACCAAACGTCACCTGCGTGGAATATAGGATTTAAATAACGCATCGAATCTCTGGCGTCCGGTATGTCATTGATGTGATCCTTGTTATGCACAAACTTGAACCAATCATAATCTATCTTTCTATTTTGCAAAGGGTCTGCAATTTTGCATGCCAAAGAAAACACCATGTCCGTTGTTGCATTTTTATCATGGCATCTTATTAAAATATTTTCTTTTACATATTCCCAATTTTTATAAATGAACTTGCAAATCTCAAAAAATTTCTGTGCTTCTTTACTTTTACGGAAATAAGTTAATCCACTGTATATGTTAGGCAGGTTATTGTATTCCCAAAGTTTACGATAATGACCATTGTTTATTCTTTTGCCCTTGTAATCATAACAATCATGTGAGAAAACCATGTTATGCTGGCAAAGAAAATGCCACCAAAAATCAATATTAGTCGTGGCCAACATGTCTGCCTCAAGTTTTATTGTGTGGGTGTAGGGTGTTAGTGCCAGAGATTTATATTCGTTGCCTAATTTCCATTCTTCATGTTCACTATCATCCTGTTTCATAATACGCACATGATCGGCTATCTTTCTCAAAGATGCAGGCACCTTGTCAGTGTTTGTTATCACGCAAACTGAATTAATCTTACAATGAGTTTTTATAGATTTAGCCAAGAGGTAACTCATTTGCATATAGTCATGCTTGTCATTGTTGAGTGCATACCAAAGGAAACCTTTAAGCATTGAAAAACTCCTTGTTCAACAGATGGATGTCTTGTTCTACAGTGATCCGTTCACCATTTTTTTCAAACACCACACCGTTATCTTTTACTTCCAATAGCGTTGCCCGTTGGTCTAACTGGCACATTGCGTTAGGTATGTAGAACCCATCATTGACGAATCCATGCATTTGATGTAAAGCAATAGCAAACGCATAGTCGTTGCGGAAATTTTGATTTTTGATTCTGTACATGCGTTTGTAGTATGAATAATTCTCCTTGATAAATTTAATAAATTCAAAAAGTTGCTTGTTTTTATTGCACTTTGTGAAAACACAAACAGTTGCCCAAACCATTGGTATTATTATGTCATGCTTGTCACTGACTGTGTATCCGGCGCAGTCATGTACGTCTTTGTGTACTAAAAAATCACCCGCTGATTCAGATATCTGTTTGATATAATCAGTGTAACAGAAATAATCCACATCCATTAATATGGTTTTGTTGTATGGGGAGAGGTCATATGCCATGTTCCGTTCCATGTTGTACCATTTGACTTTCTTGTCTTTGTATGACCTAACATTCTTTTTATCAGCATCTACAAATACTTTGTCACAATCAAATGTAAATTTGTCAGCAGTGTTTTTGTCCGTGACTACTGTAATAGGAAGTTGTAAGTTTTTAATCGCGTACTGTGAAGATCTGTTCAATATCTTGCTGTAAGAGAAGTCTTCGTTGTCGAAGCAAAAATATAGTATTCCTTTATCCACTCGACTTACCTTGCCATTCTTTATACAAGGCAAGATATTCGTTGACTGACTCCTGATTTCTTTCAATCAGCGTGTCAAGGAACTGGACAGGGTCGTTGATATATGTAGGATTGTTATTGCTATCCAACATACTGAATCCGTGAGGATGTTTTTCTCCCAAACATCTCACGAGATTTATTGTTTCCGGATCTGCCTTGAATAGGTGACCATCATATGCCAAAATCTGGCGAGATTTCAATTTCTCTAACGCATTGCTCTTTGATAACCAAAGATCGTAACTGTCGTTAGATATTTTTTTGAAAGATGATTGGTCCATACATTATTATACAGTAATTATGGATGATTGTAAAGTGGTAATATTTTTATGATGTTGTGTTAGACACACCGGCCGTCGATGCCATATCGTATGCTGTTGACAAACCTTGTGTAGTGTTTGGCGCAACACCTGTCAAGTTAACCCTTGTGACACCTATGAAGTTTTCGTACTGGTCAACACTGCTAGTGTTTCCGCTTGTGTATTCTGAATCACCACTGTCATTGTCTAGAATGCTGGTTTTGACTGTGATTACTGTACCCTTATCGTTGTTTGAACCTTGAGCACCGTTACTTTTCGCTTCCACCTTGATCAAGATGTTACCGCTGTACGTGCCTGAATCTTGTGCCACCTGCAAATATGTCTGGTATGAAGTTGTTAGATCGTAATATCCTAAAGTTCCTGCTGTTACTGTCTCGCCTGATCCTGATCTTGTTGTAGCCTGTGATCCTATGTCGATGTTACCAGCCGCTGTAATGACTTCATCTAATGAACCGTCTTTACCTGTAGCAGAACTTCCACCATTTCCTGTTCTCGAAACAACTATTCTGATCTTTCCGCCTTGATTAAAGAAATATCTGGCATTATCGCCATTCGCAAAAGTCACCGATTGTTCAACAACGTGTGATGTTGTCCAACGCCCTGACGCATCGTCGTTCCTTTTTGACGTCGTTGTCAGTGCAGTTGCCGATGTAGATCCACCTGCGACATCCGCCGCCAAGTTGTTCAAGTCTGTCTGCAAAGCAGATATGGCACTTACTGTGTCACCTGCCAATACTGCACTTGCTGAAGTAATAGATCTGTTTGTGTGATTTGCCACGTTTGTCATGGCAGTGAATAATGAATTCCATTGAGAAGCCTGTACGGTAGCACCAGCAGACGTGCCTGCTAATGTAGATTGTCCTAGTCCGTATTGAGCATCACCTGTGCCCATAATGTGGTTGATGCCAAAAGCACCTGCTGAACTTCCGCTTAAAAAATTGTTGTATTCGTCATCAAGTATCTTTTCGCCGGCTACATATCCCATAAATCTATTTAAATCCTATTACGCACTCGTGCATTTCTGTTTCTTCGTTGTATTTATCCGTGATCAGCCTACCTAGGGTGTTAAAAGCGGTACATTCCTCGAGTTCTGCGGTTCTCGCCACTCCGTTTTTGCCTGAAACTATTCGTGTTCCGGCTTGTCCTTTACCTGACACCTTGACCATTACCCTACCTTTCAGTGTGATCATAGGATGTGAGTCGTTGTTGCCTGCTGTCGCATTCATTAAAAATGCAGGAGATTCACTGACTACACCAAACACTGCCGTGTCCAATTCCTCTGTGCATTTTGTTACTTCTTTTTTTCCACCAAGTATCACAACATCACCCGGTTGGACATGCATGTCACACGCATATCTTTCTGCCAAGTCGGCGTATTGTGCCGATGTTGATGTTGCATGTACTATGTTTGCTCTTACATCAACCAATGTTGCACTTGTTGGTTGGCCGCTGTCAGACGCTGACCTAAATGCTGTGAAGGCCCCGCCCGCGTTTCCGTGTATTGAGGTTCCGTCATCTGCAAAACTTTCGTCCCATACCCAATAAAGATCTTGTTCCGTGTTAGAAGATGCCTCACCTCTGTTGATTTTTAAACCAGTGTAAGTTGGCATTGCAGATGCAACTGAAACATTTCTGTTTAGTTCTATAATGTTGTCTTCGACGGCCAGCGTGACTGTGTTGATAATTGTTTGTGTGCCTTTTACTTCGAGGTCACCGTCTATAATGACTTTTGCGGTTGCTCCGTCAATCATCAACGGCGTCTTTGTCACGCCTCCGTCATTTATTTGAAAATTCATGTCGCCATTTGATGTGGCATTTTTAATTGTGGTGTTTGCTCCCGAAACAGATAGTGTCAAGTCCGAATCTGCACCAATTGTCAATCCTGTGTCGTTCAGTATTCCTAATGTGCCTGTTGTTGTGTCATTTTGATCTGATCTTAAAAATGATGCCGCGGCTACGCCACCTAGTGCGTCTGAATCTGTTGATGTGCCTTGCAATTTGTTGTCAGAAATTGAAGTGGATAAAGTTATACCTTTGTAAACTTGACTGAATCCAGCGGCAACAAGAGCGGCACCTGTGCTTCCTGCTGTGCTCTCAGGTGTGAAGTTCTCTGACGAAACAACAAACACTACGTTGTCGTTTGTTACTGCTTTCAGAATATTTTTGTTTACACCAACATTGTTCGCCACAGTCTCAGGGACGAAGTTTGTTACACCTGATCCTGCAACACTAGTTGGTCCAATTAGGACCCATGTAGAACCGTTGTACACATAAAGTTGGTTGTTTGTAGTGTCAAACCAAAAGTCACCTGTGTTTGAGTTACTCGGGTTTGAAGTTGCGTTTGATGTTGATCCAACTGGCTTGAATTTGCTTCCATTCCAAACCTTGATCTGATTGTCAGAGGCATCATACCATAACTGACCTTTAATTTTGTTTGTTGGTTGTGTTGTGTGTGAAAAGTTTTCTAATAATTTTACAAAGTTCTCATTCAGCCTTTCACCAAACCCTGCATAGCCTTTTCCAAATAATGCTAGATCCGTTGTTGTGGTGTCTATCGTTCCGTCTTTCAACGAAACTAATTTCGTACCTACTGAATTGTTTATTTCGTAAGGCATGTTAGTTTGATTTGTTGTCCCTTACTTCTACTAGAAAACTTACATCACCAACTAATTTGATCAAAATCTCTGCTAATTCTGGATTCAGCATAGCGTCAATTTTGGCCTCTTCTTCGGCAGTCCATGTGCCTTCGTAATTTGCGTTGATAAAGTCTGCGACGTCCTGTTTTGTTGTTGCCATTATAATGTACTCCTTATGCTTATTTATTTCGCTTCTCTATCTGCTCATCGTCGGATATCCAGGTCAAATCATTTTCATATTTGCCGTCGAGATCACGTATAAAAGTCCTGACATCACTCTCCGTCAGCACCATATTGTGGTATTTTTCATACCTTTTTTGCAATGCCTGTTCCTTGGTTGCAGTGTAAATCAACTTCATTCCTTTGGATTTGCCAAGATTTATAAGTTCGTCTATGCAGATACGTAATGCCTGGTGTATCTTCCTGGACTCAGCGTTTTTGTCTGTGACTATCCATTCCATAAAAGCAAATTCTGTGCCCACTCCGATGTACAATCCACCTGCACACAAAGGTTTTCCGTCTTGCTCCACTATTATTCCGTCTGGGGGCAGGCACTCTTTTGGTACAATGCCAAACTCCCATGCTTTCCACCACGACACTAGGGTGTCGTAGTCGTTATTTCTATCCCATTTCCTAACGTGCATTTTTCTGTATCACTATCTTGTTCACATTGAAAGACGATTCGAAACAGTATCTTACTGCATCTGCCACTTCTTCTGAGGTTAACTTTGGTAGATCCTCCCATAGTCCTTTTGTCATATCTGTATCCACCACATCTGGACATATGTCATACACAGATAACGGCTTGGACAACAATTCTTGCTGTAATTCACTAATGTATGCTATCAGTTCTCTTTTGCTTTCACAGTACTGTGAATATTCAAACCTATCCCAAAGTTTAAATTGGTTCAAGTCTGGTTCTTCGTCCATTCCAGAAGTGCTTGTAATTACTGCAACTTTCTTTTTTTCAAAAGAATGACGTCCGTAAATTTTCTTCAGCAAGGTCAACTGACCCCTCAAGAAATGTGCATTTATTACAACGAGATCACAATCCTCGATTTGTTCTAAAATTTTTTCTTGATCGCTGACAATATCATAGCCATTGCTCCTGCTCATTCCTATCACCTTGTAGTCCTTTTTTTGGTATAGGTCAAATATTGCCTTGCCGATGCCTTTGGTATGTCCTATGATTGCGATGCTATTTTTGTTTTTTCCTTGTTTCATACACGTCCACTAAATTTTCCAAACCTTCAAAACATTTAGAATAATGCTGGTAATATTCTTCAAACTTCTCTTTAGTGTATAGTGATTCCTTGTAGAAGTCAATTAGTAATGTTGTTCTTGCACCAGGATTATTGTTAAACCCATTGTGAAGTTGTTTGTCAGGTTGGAATACGTACGCCTCTCCTGTCTTCCATGTCATTAGTTCTTGTTTTTTCGTGTCTATATTCATGACATACATTCCGCTTTTGTCTCCACCACCGTCATCGAGACACATCTGATATCTCCATCCGCCTTCGTTGTCGGTGTGATTTCCAATTTTAGTGTCTGGTCCTACTGTCATAATGGCCACGTTTGTTTTGTATGGAAATTTCCTTAATATAGAATACAGTATTGGATAATCATTGATACTTTGTCCTTCATGATCGCCCGATTGTATTCCAAGTGCCCGCCATTGTCCATGTACGTAATCTCCTGACTTGTCGTCGAAGTCATCGGGCCGTCCCCTTACGCTGTCTGAAAAATCCTCTGGATCTAAGAATACTTTGTTAGGTTGTGAGTCGAACTCATGTTTGATGTTTAGCCAGTGTTTGTCTAACTGCCTAAAACATTCGCCTTGCTGTCCGTGGTAAAAACTTTTATCAAGCATTCAGTATGTTAACATTTTTATCATGTATCTGTCTATCATGATCCTGCCAATTACTGAAAATACCTTCGCCGTGGTTCATCAATTCCTGCTGTTCACTTAATTCGAAGTAGTCTGTGAACTCAGTGCCGTTGATTATTATTCTTCTGTTTTCATTACCAAATACGTAAACGATTACTTCATCGTCACCTAATGGCACTCCTAGTCTGCTGTCTTCTACCCTTACCCACGCACCATCTTCTTTGACCATGTGTGTGCCAGATACCTGTATTCCGTTGTAATCATACAAGTTGTCTATCAAGAACTTACCTGTCGCAAATACTTTGCCACCTACTGATACTGTGTCGCCAATGTCCACTTGCTCTACTGGTTTCAATGAACCATCTGACATTGATATCATGGTGCCTGCAACGAAACAACCACCACCTGAACCACCAGACCCTGATGAACTGCTACCACTCGAGTCACCGAATCCGGCCGCCGTTGTGCTGAAACTTATACCATTGTTGAAAAGTGCTTTCCATACTCCGCCCACTTTGAAATAGGCCGCTGTAATTTCCTTCCATGTTCCAGACACCTTATAAAAGATATTCGTCATGGCTTTCCAATTTCCGGCTACTTTGTAATTTACATTTACTACTGTATTGAATATTAAAACCACACGCGAGTTGCCACCACTTGTACCCGGATTACCGCCCAGTGAATTACTGTTGTAATATGACTCTGATGTACCACCTGGTGTTACGCCTGATCCGTTATCTTCTGTACCACTCGCGGGCACAGTGTTTGAACCGGATCTACCACCGGTACCACCGTTGTCCCCTGATCCACCGCTTCCACCTGTACCGCCATCGGCTCCGCCACCACCTGCGCCACCACCACCACCGTCTCCGCTGTGGTCTGCACCGTCTTCTCCTAGTGTGCCTGGTGAATTTGATGTTGCTGAATTTGTGTTTATACCTGCAGTACCGTTGGAGAACTGGCCTGCGCCGCCTCCACCACCGCCGCCTCCGGCAACGGCTATAACTGCTCCATCGATACTGACCACAGAGGCTCCACCGCCTCCGCCGCCTGCACCCGAATATGGTCGTGGACCTGAGTCTCCACCCTGTCCACCTGAGAATCCTGTCTTGCTTTTTCCGTTAGTTCCACCAGGTGCACCACCTCCTGAACCACCGCCTGCTCCACCACCGCCTACTGCAACTTCTATAGTGGTGTTAATTTGACTGGCAGAAATAGTGTATCCTGTTTTTTTTACGAAATGACCTGCGGCACCAACTCCACCTGGACCTCCAGCGTCAGAGCCTCCGCCACCTCCGCCACCACCCCATACGTACATGTCTATTGACGTAGTGCCCGCTGGTATGGTTGCTAGTTGTAGTGTGCCAGTGTAGTCGAAAATTTTAGTAATGGTGGCCATAAAGGATTAAGCCTCCCTTACGAACCAAAAGTCCCCGTTGGCACCATCACCGCTTGTTGGATTTGCTGTTGATACCGTCTTAGCAGAAGAGCCCCATTTTGGTTGCTCACTGTTGATTAAAGCAACCACGGCACCTGTTGATGCGACGTCGGTCACTGTTGTGTCAGAAGTGGCTATAGAACCTACCGCCGCTAAAGCAAAGTCTGTCGCTACCACCCTTCCATTTGAATCTGTTTTTAAAACTTTTTCTTTACTTGCGTTACCATCTGTAACTGCATCTGCAAGTCTGATGACTTGCGAATAAGATCCACCGTGTCCTGCTGTCCAGAAGTTTTCAGAAACATCGTAAAAAATTCTAGCGTCATCTGAATCCGAAGTCTCCACAATCATACCAGAATCAGTTTCACTGTTACCGTTGTTCAATTTAATAAATGCATCATCGTATGTTGATATTGCCGAAGACGAAGAGTTGTACTCACCTGATATGTTTAAGTTACCAACGATGGTTACATTACCTGTAATTTTTGTTTCGCCTGTGACATCTAGAGGCACAGTAGGAGTTGAATTGAAAATACCAACTCTCGCCTCACTTCCGTCGATCTTTAATGCTGTTTTTGTTGAACCTCCATCATTGACTGTGAAACTTAGATCTTTGTCTTGAGAAGTTTGTGCGACTGTTACATCGTTGCTTGAAACTGTTATGGATAATTCTTGTGCATCACCTATAATCACTCCACCGTCTGCGTCAACTGTGATAGCACCTGTCGTAGTGTCCGCCGCATCTGCTCTTAGGAAGTTTCCACCTGCTATGACCGATGCTGATGTGTTGCTTGTGCTACTGACGTCAACATGTGTTGATGATGTTGTCGATCCTTCAAACACTGCACCTAGTGTAGAATTTAAAGTAAGTCCTGCTTTGATCTGGCTGAAACCAGATTGTGATACAGTAGGAGTGAATGTTTCTTTTGATAAAATTGCTACCCTTGCGTTTCCTGCATACATGGATGACACAACTTTGTCTCCACCTGAACTTGCAAGTGTTTCTATCTTCCAACCTGATAGTGTTTGTCCTTTGGTATACACTGGGCCAACCAACAGCCATGCACTACCTGTGTAAACATACAATTGGTCATCGTCTGAATCTGTCCATAGGTCACCCGCTGATGCGTTGCTAGGCTCTGATGATTGATATTGAGCGCCAGCCAACGGAGTAAAATTTGTGCCGTTATAAACCTTTATTTGATTTGTTGTAGCATCATACCATAATTCACCTTTAAGAGGTGCTGTCGGTGCCGATGTTGATGCCTGATTCTCTAATAATTTTACAAGGTTTTCGTTTAGTAATTCACCAAACCCTGAATAACTCTTTCCGAAGAGTGTTAAACTTGTTGTGTTATCTAGTGTGCCGTCTGTAATTGTGGCAACTACTGTTCCGTCTGTTTTGTTGATTGTGTACGCCATATACCAGTATTTAGTGTTTTCCTACAGATACGTAAATCACGCCTTGGCCTGCATTGCTATGATCTTCCATGGCTTTTCCTATAATAGAACCCAATTTTGGATCAATGGCTTTTTTTGCATGTCCTGGTGTGTTACCGCTTGTGGTCAACAGATCTCCTTTTTTACACATTCCTTCTACCTTGCAAGGTACTTTTCCTACTAACGCTACCTCAACACCTTCTGAGCCTTCGTTCATCAAGTACGCAGGTTTGGTTGATACTATTCCTGCTACTGCTGTGTCATTAGCAAATTGTGATTGTGTTACTTCTTTTGTGCCACCAAATATGACAACTGTTCCCGGCTCGTACTGAGCATCTGATGTGTAAACCTCAGCCAAGTCAGCGTACTGGGCCGACGTCGCTTTTGCATACACTACGTTATACTTTTTAGATGACGATCCTAAATCGTATGTGGCATCTGCACTTGGAAGCACACCCTGTGTGTTTAGTGTGCCGGTCATAGTGTCTCCGGCTTTTAGCAAGTTCAAACTTGCCGCTCCTGTCAATGCACCACTGAATGTTGTTGCAGTAAGTGTACCATCGACGTGCATTAAACTAGACGGAGATGACGTTCCAACTCCGACTCTCGCTGTTGCTCCATCGATTGTCATTACTGTTGTGCTTGAACCACCATCATTTACTTTAAAAATTAAATCAGTGTCAACAACTGTATTAGTGAAATTTACTCCAGACCCATCAACTGTGATGCTTAAATCATTATCAGCACCCACTGTCATACCAGAATCATTAACAATTCCTATTGTACCTGTGGTTGTATCGTTGGCATTAGATCTTAAAAAGTTTGCCGCCGCTATTCCGCCCAACTTGTCTGCGTCAGTGGCCGTGCCTGCAAATTTTATATCACTTATCGCTGTTGAAAGAGTAATACCTTTTGTGATAGTAGCAAATCCGCTTATGGCACTTTTTGGAGTGAACGTGTCTTCCGAAATGATTGCAATTAAATTTCCATCATTAAACAATTTTGTTATGTTTTGAGTTGTATCTGTAGAATCCGCTATCGAGTCAAAAATAAATCCGTTGTTTGTACCAGTGGCGCTAGGTGGACCAACTAATATGTTTGCTGATCCATTGTAGAAATACATCTGTCCTGTGTCGGAATCAATCCATATGTCTCCAGCAGTCTGACCACTAGGTGCATCCGCTTGGTACGCCGCTCCTCCTAAAGGATTGAAGGCACTTCCTGTGTACACTTTCAACCTGTTGTTATCGCTGTCATACCAAAGTTGTCCTTGTATTGGTTTAGATGGAGCATTACTGTTAGAAAAATTCTCAAGTAGGTGTAAAAAGTTTTCAGCGATTAGTTCACCGTAACCAGCATAACCTTTTCCGATCAAACTTAGATCAGTTTCTGTGTTTACGATGTTGTCCTGTACAGTATAACTGTTTGGTGTTGCTGATGCTCTTGTTTTATTGACTGTGTATGCCATCTAACCTTACTCCGTAAAAGTTGTTAAACTTTGTATTCTAATTGTATAATCTATTTGTATCAATCTGTTCAAACTTTTTTGAACTGGGTGGAAAACAACGTGAGTTAAAAGTTTGTTGCTACTTCCGTTCTCTGTACCTTCCCATGATTTTAATCCTAATTCGTCAAACACAAAATCACCATTGAAATCTGTTGTGTTATCGAATGCTTCTTGTCCTGTTGGTTCCCCGTAATCTAATGTCAGCGTACAAACTATGTCAGTGTATTTGTTTCCTGCTGTGTGTCTCACTTCCATCTTGTTTCTCGAAGTGTCCTTGTTTGTAGATGAGTTGTCATCGATTACTTTATAATATGTTTGATTGTACAATGATGCGTTTGTACCTGTAGAATTTGGTGTAAGATACGTGATTACTCCTGTTGTGTCAACGCTCGTACCACCATTTCCTAATGCTAATTCGTGTATGAAACCTGTGCTTTTATTTGCCAAACTGTTAGCGAGAACAATACTCATATTTTCGTAGTGTATTGCATTTCTCTTGTCAACAATAATCTCACCACTCTCAGGATCCCATATTTTAATATGACCCTGTATCATTACGCCTGATTGGTCGTTTGGTTTCTTGGTTTCTTGTTTGTTATCTTTATCGTTTTCTTGTTGTGTCATGTCGTTGTATTTATTCAGGTGCATTTGTTGGTTCTCCCGCTATGAATTTAGCCTGCTGTGTGCTTGACGCTTGTAAACCTTTACCATCAGCGGCAGTGTTTGTACCGGCCGTATACCATGTTTGGCCTTGTTTTTGTATTATTTTAACCTGTACTCCCGATGCAGGTGTTGAAGTTAATGTGACATTTGCAGTGCTTCCATCAACAGAGTAATTAACCGTGCTTCCATCCTCGCTTGTGAGCAACAATCGTTGGCCACCAATGAATATGTCTAACTCACTAGCAGAAGATGGAGCGGTTTGTGTGGCAAAAACCGTTGTGCTACCATCACCAGTATAGGTTTTGGTGTACACAGTATCGGCATAAGGCACAGTTTGATTTCCGGAAGCGTCTACCACTTTCACTCCAGGT
>MDTB01021487.1_pt1 | contig 31112 bp, 31 predicted proteins | sample 811161 | NCBI WGS metagenome assembly MDTB01 (sample SAMN05326650, study PRJNA326480) | marine metagenome | isolation source: seawater | place: Mediterranean Sea | collected 2009 | reverse complement strand
TAGATAAACAGTTATGATATACATACTAAAAAAAATAATTAATAAATTTTTATATTTAGAAATCTCAAAATTTGAAAAGTAAATTAACCAAATTGTTAAAGGAAATACTTTTAATAAAAAACTTCCTAAAATTAATTCATCATCAAAAATTCCTGAAACTCGATCATTTTTAATTTCAAATCCAAATATATTTTTTCCAGATAAAAATTGTAGAAAAGAATCAAGAATTAATAAGATAAGTATCATGAAAATACCAAGTAATATCTTTTTAGACTTAGATGTGTCACTAGTTGAGTATTCTATTAGAAAAAAAATCGACAATGAAAATAAGGCAAATCTGAAATGGAAAATTGAAGATATTCTTAGATCATTATCATAAATTTGAAAAATAGAATTTATTGAAAAATAAAAAGAAATTAATAAGAAAAAAATAAAAAATTTATTTTTATAGATTTGAATATTTCGATTAACAATAAGAAAAAGTAAAATCATTAACATAACGAAAAATTCTGTAATAGCTATTCCAATTATATAAGTGAAAGGGAGAAAAAAGGATATTAATAGTATCAAATTTTTATGTTTAGAATAGATCATTTAGAATTTTTACAAGATTATTTTGAAATTTTTTTTTAGTAGGTAAATTATTTTCTTTCATCATTCTTTGAATCTTTGAGTAATTTGACAAGATATAGAAAATCTTATTTTTCAAGCTGTCAGTTTCTCTTTTACAAATAAAAACTCCTTTTAAACTTAGTCTTACATGTTTAATATCTTTAAAAATTATTACCGGTTTCTTTCTCGCTAAACTCTCTAAAATTACTTTTGGTGAACCTTCGGTGAAAGAAGGCAAAATAAATATATCATGATCATCGTATAAATTAATTAATTTATTTTTATCAGATATTTTTGGGACAAAACTCACATTTTTTTTTTTATACCAAAATATATTATCATCACCTGCAACAGTTAACTTAAACTCAAAATCAAAATTTTTTACTAAATTTAGTAGAGAAAAAAATCCTTTTTCTTTTTTATATCTGCCTAAATACAGGAGTTTTGGGACAAGTTGTTTTTTTTTTTTAACTTTCTTTAACCATTGAGAGTCTAGTTCGGAGGGAATTAAAAATGATACTTTTCCTTTTGATATTATATTTTTTGAAACTTTAATTATTTTTAATCTTTTTTGAATATTTTTATACATTATGTCATATATAAAATAACCTAATGTTCCAATTTTACTTTTGTATTCTAAGTGACCGTTGCTTCTAAGATATACGTACCCCTTAATTGTATCTGAAAATTTACACAATAAAAAATATAATAAAAAATTTCTTGGTGTTATAGAAATCATAAAAATTTTCAAATTTTTTTTTCTTAATGAAAATATTGATTTTAGATAAAATTTTTTTATCTTATTTTTAAATTTAAAAGTAAAATTACTTTTTTTTTTTTAGAGACCTTGAGATTATAAATAAATTAAAATGATTGTGAATTGCTTCAATAATATTCAAAGTATCATTGAATTCATTTGAAATTACTTTATTTTTTAAATATATTTTGTCATTACTAATTAATAAAATTTTTTTAGTTTTCATTTTTTATTTTTTTAAGTATTTGAAAAATTTGTGAGGAGTAACAAATAAAATTAGGAATTTTAATTTCTCGTAAATATTTCTGTGTGAAAATATTTTTTTTATAAGATATAAATTTTTTTTATTTTCTATAAGTAAGTTGGATATCTCAAGATAGCTCAATTTTTTTTTGAAATATCTTAAGTTTTTTTCAAATAAATAATTATTTGAAATATTTAAATTAGTTTCAAACCATGACTTATACTCATCATAAAACATTTGACTATTCAACTTAGACAAATTTTTTTCATGAAATCGATAATTGATTAATGGTAAATTAGTAGCTTTCGCATAAAAATTTTTTGAAATTTTCATTAAAAAATCAAAATCTCCAATTATATTAAAGTTTTCATTAAACATTCCTATTTTAGTAAAAATTTTTTTTTTAAAAATAACTCCACTTATTATTATAAAATAATCTTTTGCTAGTGCATCAAAAATTTTACCATCAGGTAGGTTATATTTTTTATAAATTTTTTTTTTTTTGCTTTCATCGAAATAAAAATTGGTATTACAATAAAAGAAATCTACTTTATCGTCAGAAAAATATTGTGCTCTTGATGACAAGTACTCTTTTTCCCACCAATCATCGCTATCCAAAAAGGCTATAAATTCACCTGTTGACTTAAGTATAGATTTATTTCTTGCTTTGTATAAAGAGTCTTTTTTATTGTTATAAAAATATTTAACCCTTGTATCACTAAATTTTTTTACAATTGCTTTAGATTTATCAGTTGAATTATTATCCCATAAAATAATTTCTAAATTTTTATAATCTTGATTTAAAATACTTTTAATGCAATTTTCTAAATACTTTTCTCCATTATGAAAATTTACAATAACACTAACTTTTTTTTTCATTACTTTGTTTATAAAATTTTATCGTTCTCTTTAATCCTAAATTAAGTTTTATTTTTGGCTTCCATTTTAACAATCTTCTTGCTTTAGAAATATCTGGATAAAGCTTGTATGTCTCATCTTTTCTAAGTTTTATTTTTCCAAATTTTGGAGTACCAGATCCAATAATTTTACATATTTTAATAATAACATTTTTAATTTTAGTTGGTTTTCCATAACCAACATTTACTATTTCACCAATATTTTTTTTATTTATTAAAGACTTATAAATAGCTTCAACAAAGTCATCGATATAAAGAAAATCTCTAAGCTGTTTTCCATCAGAACAATCAAATATCTTGTCATCTATAGCATTTGTTATTACTATCGGTATAATTCTGTTTAAATCCTGCCTAGGACCGTAAATTAAATATGGTCTTAATATAGTTACTGGAAAATCAAATTTTTTTTTTTAAATTGAGCAAATATTTCGTACTCATTAGCTTAGCTTTTCCATAAACAGAAAAAGTTTTTTGAGTATTTTCATTATTTTCGATATTAGGTGATCTTAATTTTCCATATTCTATACTAGATCCAATTTGAACAAATTTTTTTAATTTTTTTTTTAAGAAAAATAATGAAAGGTTTTTACATCCATAAAAGTGACTTTTTAGAGTTTTAGATTTGTTTGAATGGTCAACATATCCAGCCAAATTTACCACATAATCAAAATTAGTCTTTAATTTATTAAGATCATTTTTATTATTAATGTCTCCTATTACGTAATCTACATTTTTAATCATCCTTTTTTTAGGTATATTTTTAGTTGATAAACTAGTGACTAACCAATTCAATTTTATACATTTTTTAGCTAGATGATAACCGATAAAACCTGTACCACCTGTAATTAAAATTTTTTTTTTATTCAAGATGAGTTAACTCTTTAATTCTATTTTCCAAAATTTCCTTATCTCTTAAAGTATCCATACACTGCCAAAACCCTTTATGCTTAAAAGCTAATAATTGTTTATTTTTTGTAGCTCTCTTAAAAGGTTCTTGTTCCAAATAAGTGCTATCTTTTTTTATATAATCTATAAATTTAGGATTAATTACAAAAAATCCTCCATTTATCCAACCTGAGTCTAATGAGTTTTTTTCCCTAAAGTATTTAACAATATTATTTTTGATTTTAATTGCTCCAAATCTAGCAGGTGGCCTAACAGCTGTTAAGGTAATTAATTTTTTATTTTTTTTATGAAAGTTTATTAATTTATTTAAATTAACATTCGCTACCCCATCACCATAAGTTAATAAAAACGTTTCATTTAAATATTTTTTTAATTTTTTTAATCTTCCACCAGTCATAGTATTTTTACCTGTTTCAATTAAGTGAATTTTAATTTTTTTAGTAAATTGTTTTTTTTTAAAATATTCTTTAATTACTTTTCCTTTATATCCTAAAGCTATAAAAAATTCGTTATGTCCATACTTCATATAATGATCAATTATTCTGTGAATTATTGGTTTGCCACATACTTTTATCATCGGTTTAGGAATTGTTTTAGTGTACTCAGATATTCTAGTGCCCATTCCTCCTGCTAAAATAACTACTTTCATTTTTTTAAAAAATTTTTTTTTACTTTTAATAAATCCTTGGGTCTAGGTAGTTCATTTTCTGATTTATTCATCTTTATATTAACTTCTAAAAATGATGGTCCATCACATTTTAAAAAAGCTTTAATTGTCTTTAAAGATTTATTTTTTTCATAAAGATAAAAATATTTTTTATATCCTACAGATTCTGCAAATAGCTTTAACTTCATCTTATCAATATTTGTTGATTGTCCACCAACAGACTCGTGGGATTTATTATTTAATAATATATATTTAAAATTTTTTCTTGAATATTTTGCTATTGAAACAGCAGATCCCATATGCATTAAGAATGATCCATCTCCATCTAGACAAACAATTTGTTTTTTACTTTCTAAAGCATAACCTAAACTCACGATAGATGTGTGCCCCATACCACCAACCATATAAAAAGGACTTATTTTTAGTTTTAGTTTGCGTATTTTGCTATAAAGCTCTCTTGATAGATAGCCCGTTGAAGAAATAATCTTAGTTTTTTCATTTATACATTTTAAAAAGTTTTCTATAAAAAAGGCTCTGGTAATGTCTTTATTTCTAAGTTTTGGTTCTATTTTTTTAAATTTCTTAATTGTCTGCAATATATTATTTTTTATTAAACAAGCGACAATTCTTTTATTTTTTCTTGAATAATTAACTAATTTTTTTAATTTTAATAAATCATTTTTACTATTTAAAATACAAAACTTAATTCCACATAATTTTAAAATTTGTTTTGTTATCTTGCCTTTGGCCAAATGTTGGGGTTCGTCTTTTAAATTAGGAGCTCCTCTCCACCCAATTATCAATAACATGGGAATTTGATATACTTTGTTATGTGCTATAGAAATTAGAGGATTTATTGAATTACCAAGTCCTGAATTTTGCATATAAACACCTGGAACTTTTTGTGTTGCTAAATAATATCCTATTCCTGCTGCTACAGCTGAACCCTCATTTGTTAAAGTTAAGTTTTTAAACTTTTTATTTTTTTCTAAATGGTTAGTAAAATTTTTTAATACAGAATCGGGAACTCCAGAAAAATAACCTATTTTATTTTTTTTTAATTCTTTTAATAAATTTTCTACAAAAATCATTTAGTTAAAATTGTCTTATTTTTGTTTTTTTCCCAGTAATATTTTTTATCAGGTATTTTCCAGTTTTTTCCATACAAATCCTCAAAATAATTTTTATAAAAAATTGGTATTTTTACACTAACATCGTAGTATTTTATTGTTTTTATTTTCTTAAAATACTTAATTTTGGTCTTAAAGCCAGCATCAATATAAAAAAGATTCATTTTTTCTAATTTTTTTTTAAGTAGTTTAAAAAATTTAGAAGCAAAGCCAAAAGATCTAATTAATATTTTAAATCTTCCATTATATTTTTTTGCAACTGAAAAGACATAAATAAACCTACAAAAAATATTTCTTATCGCATAATGTCTCTGGAAACAATATTTAGATGTATTATCTATTTCGTAAAAATTTATATCTACAACTCTATTTTTGCCTTTTTGAAAAGAAAGTAAATAATTATTTCCAAAAAACTTATTCCGATATCTAAACCCTTTTTTTACAAAGGCTGTAATTATTTTTTCTTTATTTTTTAAATCCCAAGAACCAATATCAATATCATTATCCCAAGGTATTAAAGATTTATCCCTAATCACTCCTAATAGAGTTCCATGACAAAGCCAATAATTTATTTTAAGTTTATTTAAGACTTCAATACAATCTTTAAAGTTTGGATCATTTTTTAAAAATCTCTTAGTCAAAAAATTTTTTAATATATAATAACAGTTGAATTCAATAGATTATGCTATAATAATAATTTTACAAATGTTAAGTCAAAAAAAAACTGTATATGTGGCGATGAGTATAGATCTTGTTCATCCTGGTCATCTCAACATTATAAACGAGGCGAGTAAATATGGTACAGTAATTGTGGGTTTATTGACAGACCAAGCTATAGCTTCTTATAAAAGAGTACCAATAATGGAATATAAAGATAGATATAAGGTTGTTTCAGCAATCAAGAAAGTATCAAAGGTTATAAAACAAAGTACTCATGATTATTCACCAAATTTAAAAAAATTAAAACCTAATTATGTTATACATGGTGATGATTGGAAATATGGGGTTCAAAGAAATGTTAGAGCAAAAGTAATTAAAGAATTAAAAAAATGGAACGGTAAATTAATAGAAGTTCCATACACTAAAGGAATTTCATCGACAAAATTAATTGAAGCAGAAAAAAGTATTGGAACTACTCCTGATATAAGAAGAAAATCTCTTTTAAGATGTTTAAATTCAAAATCAATAACAAAAATTATAGATATTCATAGTGGTTTAAGTGGTTTAGTTGTAGAAAATACAAAAGTTAATATTGGAAATAAAGTCGAAGAATTCGATGGAATGTGGGCTAGTTCACTTACAAATACTGCAGCAAAAGGAAAGCCTGATATTGAGGCTGTTGATCTTACTGAAAGACTACAATTAGTTAACGAAGTATTAGAGGTTACAACAAAACCAATTGTATATGATGCTGATACTGGTGGAAAAACTGAGCATTTTGTTTTTACCGTCAGAACCTTGGAAAGATTAGGTGTTTCTGCATTAATAATAGAAGATAAAACTGGTCTAAAAAAAAATTCACTATTTGGAAATGAGGTATTTCAACAACAAGACAGTATTAAAAATTTTTCTAAAAAAATAACAGCTGGTAGAAAAGCTAAGGCTACAGAAGAATTCATGATTATAGCTAGAATTGAAAGTTTAATATTAGGTAAAGGTATCAATGATGCAATAAAAAGAGCAAAAGCTTATATTAAAGCAGGTGCAGATGGAATTATGATACATAGTAGAAATAAAACACCTAAAGAAATATTTGAATTTTGCAAACTCTACAAAAAACTAAAAATTAAAAAACCACTAATTGCTGTACCCTCTAGTTATAGTATTGTTAAGGAAGAACAATTAATTAAACATGGGGTTAATATGGTAATCTATGCTAATCACCTACTTAGAAGTATTTATCCAAATATGATAGCAACTGCGAAAAGTATATTAAAATATAAAAGAGCTAAAGAAAGTGAAAAGAATCTTTTGTCAATAAAAGAAATTTTAAATTTGATCCCAGGAACTAAATAATTATAAAGCTCCACCTTTACTTGTCGTACTTAAACTTTTATCTTTAAAATATTGTTCATAAATATCAGGATTTTTACTCTCAGCATAAGTGTAATATAAAATTCTTCTTTCATGATTGGAATTATTTTTTTTTGATTTGTGTGGGCATAAATTACTAAAAAAAAGAACATCACCAGGTTGTAAATCAATACGTTCAAAGTTTAGATTTGTAGCATAATCGACATTTAGTTTTGGTGTTCCATCATTTTTAGTATTTTTAAGTAATTGGTTAAAATCTAAATTATCAGCTTTAGAAATCTCTAAAGCACCACTTTCTTTATTACATTCATCCAAAGCTACTAGTGCATTAACAAAAAAATTCGAATATTTATGCCAACCTCTATGTTTAGATTTGTCTTTTAATTCAAATAAAAAAATTCCATCATAATGTGGTTCAAAGCCCTCGCCACCTATAGGTTTTGCATTAAATTTATCTTTAAATATAACAAAATCTTTTTTAAATAATGATGATAAAAATTTTAGAAGACTATTATTTATTTTTTTTAAGATTACGCCTTTATCATAAAGTCTTTCAATTCTTCTGAGTTTATTATCCCTATCGAAATATTTGTCAACATTTTGTGCCTTAGAAATTTCATCATTCAGTTTTGATATAAGTTCTCTTGAAAAAAAATTTTTAATTTCGAAATAACCAGTATTTTCAAATTTTATTATATTTTTATCTTTCATAAATATAATTAAATGTTTTTGAAAATTCATTTGAAACAGGTATCAGCTTTTCTGTAAATCGTTGTTTTAATTTAAAACCAGATTCTTTCATCAACTTATCAATTAATTCTTTTTGGTCGATAAAATTTTCATTTACTTCTATTAAAATACTTTTGATTTTAATATTTAGCAAAGTTTTTTTTCCACCCTCAAGTATCAAATGTTCTATACCATCTACATCGATCTTTATATAATCAGGTATATCCATAATTTTATTTTCAATTAAATAATCAATTGAAGTGCCTAAAATAGAATATTCATTTTCAGAAATATAGTTTTTTCCCTCAAAATCAAAGTTCTCTCCAAATGTATTTAAAGAAACACCTTCTTCAAATGTATTTTCTTTCATTGGAAGAAATTCAGATGGCTTATTTGTAAGAGGTAATTGATTAATAATTATATCTTTATGAAAATTGTTTATAAAAATATTTCTACTTAAAACTCTCAAATTACTTGTGGATGGCTCAAAAGCAAAAATTATGCTTTTATTGGTGTGGATAGAGGCACAATAAATTGAGTATAAACCTATATTCGCTCCAATATCCCAAAAAATAACTTTTCTATTATTTTCAACTATAAAATTTTTGATCCATTCGATTGTATCAGGTTCCTTATCAAACATCGTTCTTATCCGCCAAGAAATCAAATTATTAGGAGAAAATAATTGAATGTTTTTATCATTGATTTTCTTATTTAAATATGAGTCTCTTTGCATAAAAAATATTAACCACTGAATAAAGCTTCTATTTGTAATAAAAAAAAATATTTTATTTAAAAATTTTAAAATCTTATAAATTATTAAAGAAAATATTCTCAACATTAAATTTTATCCTTTAATTTTTTCAAAATTACAATTTCTAAAAAATTTCCAATAAAAACTATTAATTTTTTTATTAAAAAAAGTACTAAAATTATTTTAGTAAAAATAATTTTTGCATAAAAGATCTCTAAAAATGCTATTAAGCATATTAAATCTAATGTTCTTGCTCTATCATCTAAAAAATACTTTAAAAAAATTTTAGAGTTTTTAAAAGAATTGATTTTAAACTCTTTTTCAGTTAAAAAATTTGGATTATCTTTTTTTACAATAAGTTTGTTATTTAAGATTTCATAAAATAATTGATGATAACTAAATAACTTAAAATCGAGTAGACTTAGAAGAAATATCAAAACAGTTATAATCAAATAAATAGCTTCTAATTCATGATTAAAGGCAATCATTCCTAAACCAAATATTAAACTAAAGTATCCAACGTGCGAACCCCATGTGTCGACAATATGTCCAATATTGCTTGTTTTGTTGGTTATTCTTGCAAGTAAACCATCCGACCAATCTATTACACCTTTTAAAAAAAAAATAATCAAACCAGAATATATTAAGCTATTAATATTTGTGGAAATCAAAAATCCAGAAAACAACCCTAAAAACGCATAAAGAGAAGATAATTGATTAGGTGTGATTTTTGTAGATTGTAAAAAATAAACTATGATTGATGAAACCTCAATATAATATCTTGCTTTTAAAGAAGAATAAGGAGATTTTAACCAATCATCTATATTAACAAAAAATTCTTCATTTTCATCTTTTCTATGTTTATAATTAATTGATCTAATTTCACTTAATGATTTCATAAAAAAACTTTTTTATTAAAGTCTAAAATATCTTTATAAGTTATTGGTATAGGATTATTTCTTAGTCTATCCATTTTAATTGATTTTTTTTGATTGCTTAAATTTATTGATTTTTTCTTTAAATTATTTCTAAATTTAGAATATCTAATTATTTGTTTTATATTTTCGATAATATCAGAATTGTTTTTTACCTTAAAAATTTTTTTAAGTAAACTAATTCTAAAGTTAATTTTTTTCTGTTTTGACTTATTTAAAGTTTTTATTTTATTTAAATTGAATTCTAAAATTATAGGAAAATATGTCATAACTGAGGAACCATGGTACATATTAAATCTTGAGGATAAATAATATGACATTGCATGTGGTGCACCAGTAGATGTGATTGCAATTGCTTTACCAGATAAATTTGCAGCTGTTTGCATTTTTTTTGTTACTTCTAAACTATTCTTGTCTAAAAATTTTTTATAATTTTTCAAAATAATTGATATTGATTGTGAAGAAAATTTTTGACTTTTTTTATTTGATTTAAAAGATATTAAAGACTCTGTTGATTGACACAAACTATCAAAAAATGATGACATTTTAAGCTCTCTTTTGGTATTAATTATTAATTCTGGACAGAAAAAAAATTTATTTGGAATTAATTCTTTATCCTTAAAATTATATTTAATTTTATTTTTATATAAAACAGCACCCGGTGTTACCTCTGCTCCGGAACCAGCCGTAGTTGGGACTACAATTAATTTTGTGAATTTTTTAAATTTAGTTTTATGTGAAAATAATAATTCTAATTTTTTAATGTGAACAGTTGCGTTTGCAATTTTGGCATAGTCAATTACTCCTCCTCCACCAATTGCTACAATTAAATCCGGCTTGAATAATTTAATTTCACTGACGATTTTTTTTAATTCATTTATCTCTGGTAAAAAAAATGTTTTTTTGAAAATTCTCAAATTTTTATCTTTAAATTTTTTGCTCAAAAATTTTTTAGTGGCTTTTTTTTTAATAATATTTGAACCACTTAAAATGAAAATTTTTTTAAAATTTTTAGAAAATTTAATTTCAGATCTTAAAGCCATATATTATTTTTTTTTTTTAAAAAATTTCTTAATATTTTTATAAGATGTAAATCTAATATCTGTTGAACTAATATTTGAAGTTCTAGAAAAAATTAAAAGTTTTTTTTTAGGTATTTTATTAAAATTATCGGTACCATGAACTAATAGATCTAACTTATGCTTTTTTAAAAAGTTTTCAGTGATATAAAACCCACATTTAACAACTTTATAAACATATTTAATAGACTCTAAAATTTCTTTTCTTTGTAAAAAATTTAGTTCAGGGATTATCTTTTTATGTTTTTTAATTTCCGAGTCAGATGTTAGTGCTACTACTACTTGCCCAAACTTACTTGCTTTTTTAAGAATTCTTATATGTCCATGATGAATAATTGAACATGACATGTCCACACAAATTTTTTTTTTCATTTGATTTTAATACTTTTATTTATTTCTATAGAGCTTTCATTAAGATGGCCTGACCCAAGATGGAATATTAAAGATCCATTATTTTTTATTCTAGGTTCATATAAAATTAAATCTTTAGCTTTTTTTACTTTGGTATTTATGTAGGTACATATATTTGGTTGATTTTTTTTTGGATAAATAAGAAATTTTCTATATTTATGTATAAAAAATTTTTTATTCAAAATTACATTTTTTTTAAATTTGGAATAATTTTTTAATACATACTCTAAAGATTGAATTGTACTATTGGGGCCTGTCATCTTTTTATTGATGTGATTATGAATATTTAACATAAATGAATTCACTTTATTTTTTGGATTAATTTTATAACCAACAAAACATGCTCCAGTTAAGCCAAAAAGAGACTTGCAAGAGCTAAAAGCTAAAACATCTGCTAAATTATGATTATCTTCTATTCCTATGGATGCTGTAGCGTCTATAAATAATTTAGAATTTAATTTTTTAGTTATTTTTTTTAATTCCTTAATATCAATTTTAAATCCCTTGCTTGTTTCAGTATAACAAGCACAAACCCAGTCAAATTTATTTTTAACACTCTTTAAATTTTTATAATCAATAACCTTAATTTTTTTAACAGAATTGGAGTTTTTTTGTGACATTCTTAAAATTGACTCGATCCTCTGAGAATAAAATCCCGTTTGAACAACTAAAACTTTACCCTTAATAAAATTTAATAAACCAGTCTCAATCGCTAAACTAGCTGGACCTTGGATTGAGACAATATTTTTTTGTCCAGAAATTTTTTTTAATAGTTTGATAACTCTTTTATATTGTTTTTCAAAATCATTATCCCCTCGACTAAAATTAGAGCTTAGCCCTAATAAATTTTCCAAAGGAAAACTTGGACTGGGAGTAAAAATTTTTTTATAATTTTTTTTTTTTATGAAGTTTTTAAGTGATAAATTTTTCATTTTAATAATTTACAATAATTTAAAATTTGTTTTTCTGTATAAGACTTAATGTCATCTTTATTTTTATTCTTTTTATAGAAAATCTTATACCAATCTAAAGTAAGCTCAATAGTTTTTTTAAATGTCATTTGGGGCTCCCAATTTAAAAATTTTTTTGCTTTGCTACAATTTAAAACTAAAAGATTAGTTTCACTCATAGTTTTTGATTTTTTGTCACCTGACCAATTAAAGTTTTTCCATTCTTTTTTAATCTCATTTAGAATATTTTTTACTCTATAAACTTTTTTATTTGATGGTCCAAAATTGAAAGATTCTCCATTTAAATTTACATCACGTTTTAATATAGTGGCTAATCTTAAATATCCGTAGACTACTTCCATAACATGTTGCCAAGGTCTTGAGGACTGTGAATTTCTAATTACAACTAATTTTTTCTCTTTTAAAGCATTCATACAATCTGGAATAATTCTGCCATAATTCCAGTCACCTCCTCCAATAACATTTCCTGCTCTAGCTGAAGCTATACGATGATTAGTTTTTACTATAAATGACTCAAAATATGACTTAATAGCAATTTCTGCAGAGGCTTTTGATGCGCTATATGGATCAATTCCTCCTATTCTATCAATTTCTTTATAGCCAGATCTTTTTTCAATATTTTCATAACATTTATCACTTGTAATCATGACACATGTGCAGCTTTTTTTTAATTTTTTAATAATTTCTAAAATATTTATTGTACCAATTAAATTTGTCTCCCAAGTTAAAAAAGATTTTTCATAAGCATCAGTGATCAAAGGTTGAGCAGCGAGGTGAAAAATAAAATCAGGCTTAAAGGATAAAATTTTTTTTTCTAATTTTTTTTTATTTAAAATATTTAGATAATTATTATTAATATCTTCGGAAAGATTAATAGCTTTAAAAAGAGAAGGTTTAGTGTTCGGTTTTAAAGATATGCCCATAATTTTTGCTCCAGCTAGTCTAAGAAATAATGTCAACCAAGACCCTTTAAATCCAGTGTGGCCAGTTACAACTACTCTTTGATTTTTAAAGTTTTCAAGAATCATGATTTAATTTATATTCAACTTTAATGTTTTATTTTGAATTTTATAAATTTTTTTTGTCATTTTTGCTAATTCAATACTATGAGTAACAAGAATAATTGTTAAATTAGGGTAGTTTAGTAATATATTTTTGATTATTTTTTTTGAAGTTTTTGTATCAATAGCATTTAATGACTCATCAAGTATTAAAATATCTCTTTCAAAATATAAAGCTCTTGCAATTCCAATTCTTTGTTTTTGACCACCAGAAATTTTGATTCCTCCCTCACCTAAAAGTTGCTTTTTTTTATTTGAATTTGAAAAAGTATTTAAACAACAAATTTTTTTTAGTTTTTTTATTTTGATAAAATCTATTTTTTCATATTGATCCTCTAAAGAAATATTCTTTTCAATAGACTTGTCAAAAATATAAATATATTGAGGACAATAACTAATCATATTTTTTAAAATTTGATTTATATTAGTAATCTTATCTACTGTTATTTTTCCTTTATCTGGTGCTAAAAATCCTAAAATTATATCAATTAATGTACTTTTACCTGAACCACTATCACCCATAATTGCAATTTTATCACTTTTTTTAATTTTAAGATTTAGGTTTTCAAAAATTAAATGATTATTATCTCTATTCTTATAGTTAAATTTAACCTTAGAAATTTTGATATTATCTACAAATTTTTTTACATCTTTTTTGTTGAATGAGTTTTTAATTTTTAATCTTTTGATAAATCTAAAAATATCATCTATTGCGGGCATAGAATATTTTCTAGTATTATAAGCGTGAATAACTTTATTTAATGAAGGAAGAATTCTAATAATTGCACCTGTCACTAAAGTTAGTTTAACAATTATATCAGAAGAACTATTATTTTTTAACAAAACATAAAGAAGAATTGAAACAGTCAAAATTGCTATAGCTTCAAAAAACAACTTAGGTATTTTTTGAATAACATAATACTTTTTTAAAAATTCGTGAATTTTTTGATTATTTTGGTTAAAATAATTTTCAAAAATACTCTCCCTATTATATATCTTTATTTCTTTTATACCCCTATCAGTTTCCAATATTGTTTTTGTTTTTTTTAATTCAAATTTTTTTCTTGATGATCCTAAGTTTTTAATTTTTTTATAGAAAAAAAAATAAAAAATAGAAATACAAATTACTACTACTGCAAGAATTATTATTACTTCTTCAAAAACAAAATAAAGTAAAAATAATACCAATGAAGTCAAAATGATAAGTTCTGTAATATATATCACACTTGAGATTAGATAGTTTTGAAGAATAGCCAATTCACTTCCCAATTTAGTAAAAAAATTTGAAGAACTCTCGTTTATATAAAATTCATATTTCTGGAATAAAAAAATTTTATAAATTTTTTTTGAAAAATCCCTTAATGTATTAAAAATTAAATTAGCTTCAAGATAATGAAAAAATAACAAAAATAAGTTTTTGAAAATAAATATTGTGGGCAATAGAATTATGCAAAAGTATAAAAAGCTGTTATGAGTAAAAGTAATTAATCCATAATTTGAAAAAAAATTATTAAATTTTAGATAAATGGAATTATCTAATAAACTTGAAACGATAGGAATTAAAAGACCTAATCCTAAAACTTCCATAAATGAAGCAAATATTGAGGCAAAAACTAAGATAGAAAAAAAAATCTTTTTTCTAAACCCCAGTAAATTTAATAATCTATACATTTTAATTAATTAGTTATAAGTTAACCTTAATATTTTGTTCAAATGTTGAACACCTAATGATATACTAATTTACAAGATTGTAAAGTCTTATGAAGCTAATACATTTTTCTAGTTTAGAAAATAACTTAAATTGTTCGAAGAATAATAATATTATTCTTAGTTGGAATTTAAATAATAATTACTTTAAAAATTTTAAAAAAAAAGAAATTTTTTATATATCTAAAATTTGGCAAAGAAATAAGTTTAAAGTTAAAAATAAGGTATTAAGTTTAAGAATAAATTTTTTATCACAGCTTCATAGAGAATTAAATTTAGTCCATAAAATTAATTATTCAAAAAAAGAATGGGAAATATTATTAGAACCATGGTTAAATATTTATCTTTCCAACATATATTTCAGATGGATAGTGGTTAAAGAACTAATAAAAGTTCACAAAAAATTTCATTATCTTGAAATTAAGATTAAAAAAGAAATTCCAGTATTTGATACTTTGCAATTTATAGAATTTGAATCAAATAATGATGTATTTAATCATTTAATATTCCAAAATATCTTACAATTCCAAAAACAAACAAAACACAAAAAAAAATTAAAAAAAAAAACTTTTAATTTAGATAATAGATTCATTTATAAAATTTATACAAAAATTAAAAATAATATGGTTTTTGTTTTATATGAAAAGATAATTTCAAAAATTTTTGATATTAAAGTATTAATAGACATAAGAACAAAAAAAATTAATTTTTTAAAACTTTGTGTAAAATTGAATATTTTACCTTTTAAAGGGATATCAATTTTTAATAGAAATACATTAATAAAAATTTCAAATAAAAATAACTTTGAAAAGAAAAAAAGGCTCAATCTTAATATTAATCCAAAAAAAAATAATGAATTTGATAAATATATCTTCAATCAAATAAAAAATGATATACCCAGAGTCTTCATAGAAAACTTTAGTGACATTAAAAATTTACATAAAAACCAACTCGATAGAACAAAAATAGTTGTCACAGATACCAGCCATAAATTCAATCCAATCTTCAAATCCTGGTTAGCAACAAAAAAACATTCAAATAAGAATTTTAAGATTATCACAGCAGATCATGGAGGTATATATGGAGGCAAAGCAATTTATAATTATAATCAAGCCATCTCATCAATTGATTTCAAATATCAAAAAAATACTTTAAAAAATCAAGTTAGTTTACCTTGTCTATTTTTGGATAGAAATAATATAAGCTTTGAAGATAAAATCTTAATAATATCGAAAGATATTCCAAAATATCCAAAAAATATCTTAACAGGGCCTATATGTGAAGAAATTAATTATGAATTTTATCATATAAAAAAATTTAACGAAACTATAAACAATGTTCTAAAAAAAAAAATTTTTATTAGACCTTACCTAGCTCAACCGGGGTGGAGACCAGACAAAAAGTATAAAAAAATTATAGGGGAAAAAAAAATAATTTTCTCAAGTAAGGAATATGTAAAATTAAGAAATTCAGCAATTATTAAAATAGTAACCTATCCACAAACTGCTTTTTTAGAATGTGTAATCAATGGTCCAACATTTTTATTGTTTAATCCAAAACATTATTATGAAAGTAAACAAAATGAAAAATTTATGAATATTTTGTTTAAAAATAAGATAGCATTTAAAAATGGTAAAAATCTTGCTATTCATTTAAACCAAATAGAAAAAAATATTCAAGAGTGGTGGCAACAAAAAAAAATTCAAAAAAGCATAGATTTATTTATTAAAAATACAAACATTTATGATGAAAATCCAACAACTCATTGGGCAAAAAATATAAAAAAATCTCTTTAAAAATTCTGACAAGAATTATAAAACTTTTTCTTTTATAATCTGATTTTATTTCAACATTTTACTCCAAAACTCTTAGAGTATTCAAAATTTTTTTGGAACGTCACTTCTTGGGTAGCAAAATTTTGTTATCGAGCTCACCTTTGATTTTAGATAAAATTTTATTTTAATTCCTCATAATTTTAACTTTTATGAGTAAAATTCCAATTAATGAAATATCCCCATCTCTTAGAGTATAGTCTAAAATTTCATACAATGTAGTAAGAAAAATTATGTATACATTAAAAACTTTACAGTTTAACTTTTGAACGTTACAATGTTCAAATAATGAACAAAAATATTGATTTTCTAAATATACTTAGAAGTATAGCTAAGCACCCTGAACAGTCTCAAAGAGTTTTAGCAAAAAATATTGGCTTAAGTTTGGGAAAACTGAATTATTGTTTAAAAGCATTAAAACAAAAAGGTCTGGTAAAAGCGAAAAACTTTCAAAATAATAAAAATAAAAAAAACTATCTTTATATTTTAACTCCTAAAGGGATTAGTCAAAAAACTAAGCTTACAATTAACTTCATGAATTTAAAGATGAAAGAATATGATGAACTTAAAAAAGAAATGGAAAAAGACAATAACATTAGTAAAAATAAATTAAACAACTAATTTCTATAAAATAAAATGAGAATTTTAGTAACTAATATTGGTAGACGAATATATTTTGCAAAATTTTTAATTGATTTAAAAAAAAAAATTAAAAATTGTAAAATTTACCTGGCCGATGACAATTTGAGTATTTCAGCTCTTAAGATTAAAGGAGTAATAAGTTTGAAAATCCCAAAAGTTAAAGATGGTAATAAGATATATCTCAGGGAAGTAAAAAAAATTATAAAAAACAAAAAAATTTCTTTATTAATTCCTTGCACAAACTATGACCTAAATATTTTATCTTTGAATATAAAAAAAATTGAAAAAATAGGTTGCCATTTAATGGTTTCCAGAAATGATTTAATCAAAAAATGCTTAGATAAAAAAAAACTCTACGATATGAGTATAAAATACAATTTTTATTCTCCAAAATTTTTTAAAAATTTAAACGAAGCAAAAAAAAGTAAAAGTAAATTTTTTATAAAAAAATTAAGAAAAGGCCACTCATCTATTGATCAAGAAATAATTAAAAAACTTAAAAAAAAAGATTTTGAAAAAAAATACATTATACAAGAATATATTGACGGCGATGAATTACATTTGGATATTTTGAATGATCATAATGGTAAATTTATTTCTCATTGTTTAAAAAAAAAAATTTCAATGAGATTTGGTGAAACAGATATAGCTAAAGTGACCCATGATGTTAAATTAAAAAAACTTTCAAAAAATTTATCTAAAAATTTAAAACACATAGGTAATTTAGATTGCGATATTATTTATGATAAAACAAAAAAAATACCATATATTATTGATATCAACCCAAGATTTGGAGGGGGTTATCCTTTTACTCATCTATCTGGAAACAACTTTTTAGGTAAATATATATTTAATTTTATGGGTAAAAAATTCAAAGAAAAAAAAAAGTATAATAAAATTTTTAGTAAAGGTATTTCAATAATTTAGCTGCTTATGAAAAAGATATTTATTATTGCAGAAGTTGGTCCAAATCATAATGGCTCAATGTATCTGGCAAAAAGATTTATAGATAAAATTTCTAAAACAGGCGCTGATGCAGTAAAATTTCAGTTAGCAAATCCTAACAAAGTTTATTCCAAAGAAGCATTTAAGGCAGATTATCAAAAAAAAAATGATAGCTCAAAAACAATTAAAGAAATGAGTAAAAAATTTCAACTTAGTAAAAAAAATCATTTAGAGTTGTCAAAATATTGTAAAAAAAAGAAAATAATTTATTTATGTTCTGCATTTGATCTGGAAAGTTTAAGATACTTGGTAAATAATCTTAAAATACCGATAATTAAAATTCCATCAGGTGAAATTTTATCTTTAGATATATTAAGATTTGCATCAAAATTTAAAGGTAAAATTATTTTGTCAACTGGTATGTCCACGCTAAAAGATATAAGAAAATCTCTAAATATTTTAAAAAAGAAAAATACTACTCTCTTACATTGTGTTAGTTTATACCCAACAACACTTAATAAAGTAAATTTAAACAATATAAATTTATTAAAAAGTAAATTTAAATTAGATGTGGGCTTCTCTGATCATACTAAAGGTGAATTAGCATCTTTAACTGCTACTAGTATGGGTATAACAGTTTTAGAAAAGCATGTTACCTTATCAAATAGAATGGTTGGCCCAGACCATAAGTCTTCCATCGAAATAGAAAAATTTTCTAGATTAGTTAAAAAGATTAGAATTATAGAAAAAATTATGGGTTCTAATTTTAGATCTATAACTAATGAAGAGAAAAAAATCAAAGATTGTGCAAGAAAAAGTTTAGTTGCTAAAACCTTCCTGCCAAAGGGGTTAAGGTTGCAAAATAAACATATAATTTTTAAAAGACCAGGTACTGGTATAAGTCCAGCAGATTTAAAATTTTATATTGGTAAAAAAATAATTAAATCAATTAAGAAAGATTTTTTATTAAAGAAAGAGAATTTTAAAATAAGAAAAACTTATGCCTAGAGAAATTGATAGAATAATTAATAAATTTGAAATTATTTTTAAAAAAAAAGATAAAAGTCATCATAATCCTTATTTTGATCAACTTGAAAAAAAAAATTTAAATAAATGTATAAATACTACTTACGTGTCTTATGTTGGAAATTTTGTTAATAAATTTGAAAGGGACATTTCTAAGTTTGTAAGATCAAAATATGCAGTTGCAACTTCTTCTGGAACCGCTGCATTACATTTGGCTTTAAGATATTACAATATTAAAACCAATCATGAAGTATTAGTTCCCTCATTAACTTATGTTGCAACTGTAAATGCTATAAGATACTTGAATTCATCTCCAAATTTTGTTGATGTCGATAATGAAAATTTAGGAATTTGCCCAATAAAACTCGATAAATATTTAAAAAAAACGACCAAAAAAATAAATGGCAAATTATTTAACAAAAAAACTAAAAAAGAAATTAAAGCTTTAATAGCAGTTCATTTATATGGTTTGCCATGCAAGATAGATCAAATAAAACAGATATGTAAGAAATATAAAATAATATTAATTGAAGATGCAGCAGAATCTTTAGGTTCATTTTATAAATCAAAACATACTGGCACATTTGGAGAAATAGGAGTTCTAAGTTTTAATGGCAATAAGACCATTACATGTGGAGGTGGTGGAATGATAATTACCAATTCAAAGCGAATTGCTCAAAAGCTTAAGCATCTTTCAACACATGCTAAAGTATCTAGTCGATTAGATCATTATCACGATGAAGTTGGATATAATTATAGAATGACTAATTTATCTGCAGCACTTGGATGTGGGCAATTAAACAAAATAAAAAAAATACTTCAATTAAAAGTAAAAAACTTTAAGTGGTATAAGTATAATTTTAAAGATTTTAAATCTTTAGAAATATTAAAAGAACCAAAAAATTCAATATCAAATTATTGGTTAATAGTTGGTAAATTTAAAACTATTGCAGAAAAAAATTATGTTTTTAAATCCTTAAAAAACAAAGGTTTTGGGGTGAGATTATGTTGGAGGCCACTTCATACTTTACGAATTTTTAAAAAATTTCCAAAAGATAATTTAAAGAATACGAATAAAATTTATAATCACACAATGACTTTTCCTAGTAGTAGCAAAATAAATCTATGAAAAAAAAAATTCTGATTTATTCATCAAGTAGAGCCGATATTGATAGATATGTGCCAATTATAAAAAAAATTTTAAAAGAGAATATATTTGAGCCAATTCTTTTCTTATCGTCTTTTCATAAAAAAAAAGACTCAAAAAAAAAATTATATGAAATTCAAAAACTTAAAATTAAACTAATTCAAAACAATTTAAAAAATAAACTAAACGATAACTACATTTCAACAATTGAACATTTTAGCTCTGATCTTAAGAAATTTAATAAAACTCTGCTTAAATTTAGACCAAAAATGGTTTTTATCCTGGGTGACCGTTTTGAAATTACTTCTGCATCAATTCCATCAGTTCTTCAGGATATAACAATAGTACATTTATATGGTGGATCAGTGACAGAAGGTGCACTCGATGAAAAAATACGACATGCGGTCACAAAACTTTCAAATATTCATTTGGTGTTAAATAAAAAATATTCAAAAAGAGTGTCTCAATTAGGAGAGGAACCCTGGAGAATAAAAATTGTTGGTTTGGAATTTTTAAATGAATTAAAAAATCAAAAAATTATGAGTAAAAAAACCTTATTTAAAAAATTTAATTTTAATACCAAAATTAAAACTTTTTTTGCCACATACCATCCTGTAACCTTAGAAAAAGATAATCATAAATATCAAATTAAAAATTTTTTAAATGCAATTAACAAAAGCAAATATCAATGTATATTTACATATCCAAATTTTGACTCTGGGTATAAATTAATAATAAATGAAATTAAGAAACTTACCCGATCAAATAAAAGAAAATATATTTTCTTAAAAAAATTAGATTTATTAGAGTACACAAGTGTGCTTAAACATTGCGATGCTATTATTGGAAATTCATCTTTAGGTATAGTAGATTCTGCATCATTTGAAAAACCAGTGATCAATATTGGGAATAGACAAAAAGGTAAAATTTTTTCAAAAAATATTATTCAATCGAAAAATAATTCTAGTGATATAATTAAATCAATAAATTTTTTAGAAACAAAAAAATTTAGAAAAAGCCTCAGAAACTTAAAAAACTCATATGAACCACAAAAATATAATTTAAGTAAATTTTTAAATAGTTTATTAACGTCAAAAAAATACAATATAAGTAAGAAAAAATTTGTAGATATAATCAAATGAAATCAAATTTAAACAAATATAAACAGAATATATGTAAAAATAATATTAAAATTCGAGTAGCCTTATCTGTTTTAAACTTAGTAAAAATTAAATGTTTAATTGTTATAGATAAAAAAAGAAATTTCATAGGTACGCTTACAGATGGAGACATCCGAAGATCTTTATTATCAGGTATTAAATTTACAGAAACTGTAAACAAATGCGTAAACAAAAAATCATTTATTTTAAAATATGATGATTTTAAAACACTTAAAAATAGTAAAGATTTGAACATTCCAGAGGATGTTTTATTAATACCAGTTCTTAATCAAAAAAAAAAAATTGTTGATATAGTTAAAAATCCTAAATCTGAAAAATTTAACACATCAAATAAAAATTTTAATACTCAAGTTTTTATTATGGCAGGTGGCATGGGCACAAGATTAAGACCATATTCTAGCATAATCCCAAAGCCTTTAATACCAATTGATGGAAAACCCTTAATAGAACATATTATGGATAAATTTTTAAAATATAATTTTAAAAAATTCACTATTAGTGTAAATAATGACCAAAAAATTATTAAAACATTTTTTAAATCAAATAAAAAAAAATACGAAATTATTTTTTTAAGTGAAAAAAAGGCCTTAGGCACTGCTGGTTCTTTAAGTTTAATAAATAAAATACCAAAAGACCTTATTGTTATAAATTGTGACAGCATTATTGATTCTGATTATGACTCAATACTTAAATATCATAGATCTAATAAAAATGATTTAACAGTAGTGGTGGCTAAAAAAAGAATAGATATTCCATATGGAGTTTTTGAACTAAATAAAAATAGTAAAATTGCAATGATAGAAAAACCATCTAATGAAATTTTAATAAATACTGGAATGTATATTTTTTCTGGAAAAATACTTAGTGTTTTAAAAAAAAATAAAAGATTAGAAATGGATCAATTGATTAAAGATTTAATCAGTAAAAAAAATAAAATTGATTTATTTCCTATTGATAGTAATTCATGGCATGATTTTGGACAATTAAATTCATTTTTTCAGAATAAAAAAAACTTTTTAAAATTTAATAAGTGAATAAAAAATTTTTAGCAATAATACCCGCCCGGAAAGGAAGTATTAGATTACCAAATAAAAATAATAGAAAAATCGGTAATTTTTCATTAGTTGAATTGGCAATAAAGGCTGCCAAAAAAAGCAAGTTAATTGATGAAATAATTGTATCCTCTGATGACCAAAAAGTTTTCAAAACTGCAAATAAATTTTCAGATATAAAGGTAATTAAAAGACCATTTAAATTATCAAATTCTAAGGCAAAATTGGTGGATGTTTGTAATCATGTATTAAAAAAAATAAATAAAGAATTTGAATATTTGGTTTTACTACAGCCAACTTCACCTTTTAGAAAACAATATCATATTGATAAAGCTATTAAAAAAGTATTAAAAAAAAGTGCTGATGGATTAATATCTGCCTCACCCACAAAAATTATTTACAAAAATTATTACTTTGTAAAGAATGGTTTCTTATGTAAAACTTTTGACAAAAAGTCACCAAATACAAAAAAAATTCAATTAAATGGAGCTATATACATTATTAAAACCAAACTATTAATTAAAAGAAGGTCTTTTTTTATTAGAGGTAAAATATTGCCATTATTAATGCCTAGAAAATTATCTCTAGATATTGATTACTTTACTGATTTGAATAAAGCACGATATAGTAGATTATGAAAAAAAAAATTTTATTATTTGGTTTTAATAATAAACAAATTATATTTTTGAAAAATAAATTCAAAAATAAAATTAATTTTATAACTCAAAATAAATTAAAGTATAATATAACTTTACAAATTGATGCAATAATAGGTATAACAAGAAGAGGTTTTTTAGACTTTCTTAAAAAAATTCTCATTCAAAAAAAAATTAAACCTCATTGGATACACCTTCCTGGAGCAGGAGTGGAGGAATATACCATTTTCAAAAATCTCGACATTAATTTCTCAAATGGGAAAATTATTCAAGGAGTTCAGGTTTCGGAACATGCTATTGCACTTTTATTATCCTTGACTAGAAATTTGGTTCCAATTTTAAAAAAAGGAACCAATGTTAAATTTGAAAGGCGACCTATTGAAATTAAAGGGAAAAAAGCATTGATTTACGGGTACGGTGGAATTGGTCGACTTCTCGCTGAAAAATTAAATTCATTTGGTGTGGAAGTTTCTGCTGTCAATCGTAATTATGTACCTATAGATAGTAATATTTCAAAATTATATATGGATCATGACTCAACAAAAGCAATTAAAAAAAAAGATTTTTTATTTATAACGTCCCCCTTGACGTCTGAAAATTTGAAAATATTTAATTATAGTAAATTAAAATTATTAAATAAAAACTCTATAGTAATAAATGTTTCAAGAGGAAAGCTTCTTTGTTTAGAATCACTTTACAAATGTTTAAAAGAAAAAATAATTTTTGGTGCAGGATTAGATGTATCTGATCCTGAGCCTTTACTAAAAAATCACAAATTATATAAATTTAAAAATTTTATTTATTCACCTCATATTGCTGGAATCTCGGATAACTTTTCAGAGAGAAACTTCGGGCTTATTATGAAGAATTTAAATAGATTTATTAAAAATAAAAGTTTAATAAACAAAATAAGTTTGAAAGAAGGCTATTAAATTTTTATGACTTACTTTGCTGATAAAGAAAATATAACTTTTTATGAAAAAATTTATAAAAATGGTCAAAATCATAAGTTTCCAAATTTAGACTTGGTTAGAATTCATCACTCTCACTTAAAAAAAAATTTAGGTAGCGTGATTGATTATGGTGCTGGAAGTGGTGAAAATAGTAAATTTCTGGCACAAAATGGGTATGATGTTTTTGCAATAGATAGTTCAAAGAGTGCATGTAAAATTATTAAAAATAAAAATTCTAAATTAAATAAAAATCAAAAGATTAAAATTATAAACATAAAAAGATTTAATAAATTACCTTTTAAAAACAGTTCGTTTGACAATATAATTTGTTTAAGTGTTTTGTCATTAATAGGACCAAGAAAAAATATTAAAGACTTAATAAATGAGTTTTTAAGGATTTTGAAACCTGGAGGATTATTGTTAATTGATATTAATGGAAAAAAAGGTCATTTTGCAAAAGATAAAACAAAGAAAATAATTTGCTTTAAATCTAAAAAAGAATTCTCAAAATTAATAAATTTTAATTATGCTAAAATTTTATTTAATGGTGAAATATACAAGAATTATTCTAATATTTCAGACCATGAGTTTATTATGCTATTAAAAAAATTATAAGAAGAGATAAAAGTGAGTCAAATAGATAATATAAAAGATATCGAGTATAAGATTTTTAATACAAATCGATTTGCTCTTTCATTAAAAGAAAAAAATGAGTTAATTAAAGATTTAAAAAATTCAAATATTTTAATTGTAGGTTCTGCGGGATCAATTGGTTCAGTATTTACAAAAAAAATCTTAAAATATAATTTTCATGGACTTTTTTTAATAGATAAAGATGAAAACTCCTTAACAGAATTAAATAGAGAAATAAATTTATTTTTTCCAAGATTAAAAAATAAAATTAATTATATAGTTTTAGACATAACTTCTTCAAATATTGATGATATTTTAAAAAATAAAAAAATTACCCATTACTTTAATTTTGCTGCTGTGAAACATGTCCGTTCAGAAGAAAATATAAATAGTGTGAGATATATGTTCAAAACTAATTCATTTGATTTTCTCCCATCAAAGAAATTTTTTTTAAAAAAATTTTTTTCAATTTCTACAGATAAAACTTGTGAACCCAAAAGCATCTTAGGAGTCTCCAAAAAAATAATGGAGCAAAATTTAGCAAATTTTAAGAAAAAAAACCCTAAAGTTCATGTTTCTACAACAAGATTTGCCAACGTAGCCTTTAGTAAGGGAAGTATTCTAGAGTTTGCCAATAAAAGAATAAATGAAAAAATATCATTTGGTATTCCAAAAAATATTAAAAGGTTTTTTATAAATCATTCAGAAGCATGCAATTTATGTTTTAAATCTATTTTAAAAGAAAAAGATGGTGGAATTACAATACCAAATATTGACACCTTTGGAAAAGAGGAATTTATTTACGAAATTGTAAAAAAAATTTTAAAAATTAAAAAGGTAAAATATAAATTCAAAAAAAAAGTGAATAAGACAAAAAATAAAATTTTACACATTGAACTTAAAAACCAAAATAATCATGGTCAGAAAAAATCAGAAATCTTCAAAGAAAAAAATGAAAAGATAATTGATACAGATCGTAACAAAGGAACTTTACTATTGCCTTTAGTTCATTCAAAAAATAATTTTCAAAAAAAAATACTCAATCAAAACAATTTGTCTAAACTTAAAAATTTTTTAAAAAATAATTTTAGGACATATAAACCCATAATTAAAGAAAAGAAAGTTAGCCGAGAAATATAAATTTTTATGTATTTCAACAAAAATAATGTTTGTTCTGGAGTTATATTTAGTCATTTTCATGATGATAAGATGCATAAAAAAAATCTGGGCTCTATAAATCAAAGCGAGTTTAGTAAAATTATAAACTTTATCAGAAAAAAACATTTTAGATGCCAATATTTTTTTTGAAAGATTTTAAAAAAACAAAAATAATGAAATAATTTTGTATGAAATTTCTTAAGTCATTTTTCTTTAGTTTAAAAGTTTTTTTTACATATATTCTTAAATCAAAATGGAGAGTCAAACTTCCAAAAAAAAATAAATTTATTTTGGTAGATGGAGATTACAATCCTTTTTTGAAATATATAAAAAAAAAAGATATTACAATTTTATATAGAAGGGGTGAAGAGATAAATTTGATTATTTTATTTAAATGTTTATTTAAATTAAAATTCTCAGTACTTGATTATTGTGATGAATTTATTAAGCATGTGTCCCCGAAATTAATATTGACTGCTTTTGATTACCACACAATTTTTTACAAACTTAGTAAAAAAACTGGGATTAAAACACTTATGTTACAAAAAGGCCAAAGAGGAAATACAGAGGGAATAGTTACTAACAGTAATTACTATTTTCCGAAAAATAGTAAAAAAAAATTTTACGTAGATTATATCCTTCTATTTAATAGTGCGGTAAGGAAATTTTATTCTAAAAGAATAAAGGGTAATTTTTTTGAGATTGGGTCATTTGAAAATAATTTTAGTAAAATTAATTTTAAAAAGCAAAAAAAAGAAATAGTTTTTATATCAAATTATAGCGACTCAATTAATAATAAATGTGAAAATGAAGATACTGTTGCATTTTATCTAAATAAACTAGCAAAAAAAAATAATATTCGATTTAATATATTACCAAGATACCGAAAAAATCCAAAAATATTAATCAGAGAAAAAAATTTTTATAACAAAATTTTAAAGAATAATTTAAAATTTATATTAGAAAGAAAAAAAACTAGCTACGAATTATTATTAAATTATAAATTTATCTTTTCTACCTACTCAACATTAGCTAATGAATTTTTAGGAAAAGGTGCTAGAGTTGGTTTTATTATGTTTAAATATCCAAAAAATCCAATATTTGCCTACAGATTTGGAGCTTTTTCTAAATTGAAAATAAAAGGATTATTTTGGACTTGTTTTAGCAAATTAAACATTAAAGAAATTAATAGAGTTTTTAATTTTGTAGTAAAAACAGAACAAAAAGCTTGGAATACAAAAACAGAAATTTTTAAAAAAAAAATTATGAGTTTTGATTATGATAATAAACAATTTAAATCTATAATTAAAAATTTTTCAAAACAATAAACTACGATTTTTTAATTCATATATATATTAAAAAATATTTGATAACATTAAGAAACTTAAAATAAAAATGACTATTATCATTGTATCTTATAACAAAAATACTCAAAAAATCTGTGAAAATTTATTGGATTTGGACAAAAAAGTTTAATAAGAAAAGAGAAATATTTGTATGAAAACAAACTTACTTGATTGTACTTTAAGAGATGGTGGATATTATAATAATTGGCAGTTTTCAAAAGCAGATATACAAAATTACATAAATGAAGTTTCCAAAACAGGTATACGATTTGTTGAAATAGGGTTTTTATTTTTACCTATTGATAAAAAAAAAGGATTAACAGCTCATTGTGACAGACAATTTTTCAAAAGTTTTAAGTTTCCAACAAATATAAACTTTGGAATTATGATTAATGCTTCAGATTTGATCAATTTTTCAAACAAAAAAAATGAGAGAGAAAAAATTAAAATTTTAAAAAATCTAAAATACACAAATATAAAATTTATCAGAATTGCATGTCATTTTAACGAGGTATTTAAAATTGAAAAATATCTAAAAGTTTTAAAAAAAATTGCGAATATAAATTTATTTATAAACATAATGCAAATAAGTGAGATTGAAACGAAAACTATTTATAAAATTTGCAATTTTTCAAAACAATATTTTAAATGTTTATATATTGCTGACAGTTTAGGTTCACTAAAAAAAAAACAAATTAAATTTTTAATTAATAGATTTAAAAAAAATTGGCCATATGAAATGGGTATCCATGCACATGACAATCAATCACTAGCTTTAAAAAATACTCTCTTTGCAAATAGAAATGGTTTAAATTGGCTTGATAGCACAGTTACTGGTATGGGGAGAGGCCCTGGAAATACAAAGACAGAAGAGCTAATTAAATTTTTTGGAGATAAAAGTCATAATGATGAAAAAGCTATTAAAAACCTCTTAACAATTTTTTTGAAGTTGAAAAGAAAATATAAATGGGGAACTAATGAGTATTATCGTTTATCAGGTAAATATAAAATTCATCCTACTTATATTCAAACCATGCTTTCAGATCAAAGATATAAAAAAATTAATTATATGAATGCGATAAGATATTTAAAAAATAAATCTGCAAAAAATTTTAATCCTTTCACTTTGCTTTCGGCTTTTAATATCTATGATTTTAGTAAAAAACCTAAATTTAGAAATCAAAACTATAAATTAAAAGACAAATCTTTTTCAAAAGCTTTAATTCTTGGACCTGGAAAATCATTAAAAAAAATAAAATTTAGATTAAGTAATAAAATTAAAAAATCTAAATTATTAGTTATTTGCCTCAATAACACAAAAACAATCAATGATAATTTAATAGATATTAGAGCTTTCTGTCATCCTATAAAGATACTTTCAAATTTAAATTATTTCAAAAATTGTAGTAATAATTTATTGGCACCTTATTCATGTTTATCTAAAAATTTACAGAGTTCATTTCATAAAAATTCTTTAATTGATTTTGGTATTCAAATTAAAAACAAAACATCTGTTTATAGTGATTATGTATCACTTAAAAAACCTTTGGCCTTAGTTTATGCAGTAAGTTTTTTGATTTCTAAAAACATAAAAAAAATATATTTGGCAGGATTTGATGGTTATTCATTAGATGAACCAAACCAAGATGAAAGTTTTGAAATGATAGAATCTTTAAAGAAAAAATATTCTAGTAAAAATTTTAATTTTTACTCACTGACTAAAACTAAATTAAATATAAAAAAGATAGATTTAAATAAAATTTAAAATGGACGTAAGTATAATTATTCCAGCTAGATATGGCTCAAGCAGATACAAGGGAAAACCATTAGTAAAATTGTTAGGTCGCGAGATGGTTCTTAGAGTGGCTGATATCTGCTCAAAAGTAGTAAAAAAAAATAATTTGTTCATTGCAACTGATGATAATAGGATTGCAAAAAAAGTAAGCGAAAATGGTTTCAATTTTATAATGACTTCAAAAAGATGTCTTACAGGTACAGATAGAGTGGCGGAGGCATCAAAGAAAATAAGATCAAACTTTTATATTAACGTACAAGGTGATGAACCAACAATTAGACCAAATGACATAAAAAAAATAATCAAAACAAAAATTAAATTTCCAAATCATGTTGTCTGTGGCTATGATAAAATTCATAAATTTGAAAATCCTTTTAGTCTCAATTTACCAAAAGTAGTAATCAATGAAAAAAATGAATTAATTTATATGTCAAGATTAGCTATTCCAGGCTCAAAAAAAAAATTAGAAAAAAAAGAATATCTTAAACAAGTTTGTATTTATGCTTTTAGTAAAAATGAATTAAAAAAGTTTAATTCGAGAAATAAAAAAGGAAAATTAGAAAAAATTGAAGATATTGAAATTTTAAGGTTTTTTGAAGACGATATTAAAATTAAAATGGTAAAATTAAATTCAAGTTCTGTTGCAGTAGATGAAAAGAACGACGTAAAAAAAGCAGAAAAAATTATGAAGAAATCGTTAAAAAAAAAATATTATAGGTAACTTGAGAAAAATAAGAATTTTAGTCACCGGTGCAGCTGGTTTTATAGGAAGCAAAATTTGTACAGAACTTATTAAAAGAAAATATTCTGTTATTGGATGTGATGATTTTTACTCTGGAAAAAAAAAAAATATTGTGAACGGAATAAAATTTATAAAAATTGATCTATCTAAAAAAGAAAAAATATACAGATTACCTAAAAAGATTGATTATATTTTCCATTTAGCTGGGCAATCCTCTGGTGAAAAAAGTTTTGAGGATCCGTTTAACGATTTGAGAAGAAATTTTATAACGACTGATAATTTAATAAGCTATGCAAAAAAAAACTCTATTAAAAATTTTTTTTATGCAAGTTCTATGTCAGTTTATGGAGATAGTTCAATTAAAGCTAATATAAAGAACAATTGCAATCCACTTTCTTACTATGGTTTGCATAAAAAACTTTCAGAAGATTACATTTTAAAAAATTCAAAAAATTTTAATTATATTCTTTTTCGGATGTTTAATGTTTATGGACCTGGCCAAGATCTATTTAATGAAAAACAAGGAATGGTAAGCATCTATTTATCTAGTCTAATAAGAGAAAATAAAATATTTGTCAAAGGTAGTATAAATAGATTTAGAGACTTAATCTACATTGATGATGTAGTAGATATTTGGATTGAAGCTCTAAAAAATAAAAAAATGTTAAACAAAATTATTAATTTAGGGACTGGACAAAAAACAACAGTTTTTACAATCTTGAATATTCTTCAAAAATTGCACAATAAAAAAAGTAAAATCATAATAAAAAAAAATACACCTGGTGATCAACATGGAATATATGCTGATAAGTCTATTCAAAAATTTATAAAGAAAAAAAATTTTATAAAAATAGAAGATGGTTTAAAAAACTTTTATACTTGGGCTACAAAAATTAAGTTAAATAAATTTGGCTAAATAAATTAAGAAATAATTAAAAAATCATGTATCATCAAAGTAAATTAAAAAATTATTCAGTGATTTAATCAGTATTCTATAAAAAATTTTTTTCAGTGCATAAATCAAGCCAATTGAGCTATTAGTACTGGTCAGCTGCACGCATTACTGCGCTTCCACATCCAGCCTATCAAC
>MDTB01145278.1_pt1 | contig 31117 bp, 31 predicted proteins | sample 811161 | NCBI WGS metagenome assembly MDTB01 (sample SAMN05326650, study PRJNA326480) | marine metagenome | isolation source: seawater | place: Mediterranean Sea | collected 2009 | reverse complement strand
TGATACACTTTTTCTTGTTTTTTGTTTTGGCATAATAATTTCCTATTTCGGGGCTAATATTATAGATTTTTTTCTTCCAGTCAAAGGAGAATCTTTTTCAAGCTCAGCATGTTCACTTAAAGAGGATAAAACACGCTGCATTAACTCTTGCCCTAAATCCTGACGAGACATTTCTCTCCCTCTATACATGAGGGTTAATTTTAATTTACACCCTTCTGATAAAAATTTCTTACCCATTTTCAATTTGTTTTCTAAATCGTGATCACCAATATTTGGCCGCATTCTTAATTCTTTAACTTTAATAACTTGTTGATTCTTTTTACTTTGCTGGGCTTTTTTCTTTTCTTCATATTTAAATTTTCCAAAATCCATGATTTTGCAGACTGGGGGTTTTGCATTTGGTGAAATTTCTACCAAATCTAATTCTGCATCCTGTGCTAGCCGTAGTGCCTCTTTAACACTTACAACTCCTATTTGCTCTTTATTTTGACTGATAAGTCTAACTTCATCAGCATAAATTTTATTATTAACTCTTATTCTTTGTTTTTTAATTCGAAACTCTCCTCTCATTAATTTCATTTAAAATATCTTTGGAAAAATTTTCTAAAGATAATTCTTTTTGTTCTTTTATAAATCTTCTTCTAACAGTCAAAGTTTGATTATCTAATTCTTTTTCTCCAACAATAATCATAATATTTATTTTTTGCATTTCAGCGTCCCTAATTTTTGAGCCAATCTTTTCAGATCTATTATCTAAAGAGACTCTTATCCCTTTTAACCTTAAATCTTTGGTTATGTCTTCAGCATAGTGATTGAATTTATCAGACACGGGAAGTATTATAACTTGCTTTGGTGCCAACCAAAGTGGAAAGTTTCCTCCAAAATGCTCTATTAAAAAACCAATAAAACGTTCATGTGTTCCCAATGGAGCTCTATGTATACAAAGCGGTGTTTTTGAGATTCCATCTTTATCTGTATAAGTTAAGTCAAAACGTTCAGGAATAGCAAAATCCACTTGATTTGTTGCTAATGTAAACTCTCTTCCAATTGAACTCCATACTTGAACATCAATTTTAGGACCATAAAATGCTGCATCACCGATTGATTCAACAAATTTTAAATTTGCACTTTTCAGAGCGTTTCTAACATCGTCCTCAGTTTTTTTCCAAAGAGATGAATTATCAATAAATTTATCGCCTAAACCTTTTGGATCATGAAGACTTAATCTCATTTCATATTTCTCTATTCCAAAAATTTCGAAATATTGCATGTAAAGATTACATACATCAATGAATTCATCTTTAAATTGTTCTTCAGTGCAATAAATATGTCCGTCGTTCATTTGCATACTTCTAACGCGCATTAATCCAAAAAGCTCTCCAGACTTTTCATACCTATAACATGTACCATATTCAGATATTCTATATGGTAAATCTCTATAGCTTTTGGGAGAATTAGCAAAGATTTTATGGTGGTATGGGCAATTCATTGGCTTCATATAATAATCTTTGCCATCAACATCCATTGGTGAAAACATACTAGAAACATAATGATCTAGATGACCTGATTTTGAAAATAGATCTCCTTTTGTTAAATGAGGAGTTCTAACTCTAAGGTATCCGCTTGCAGTCTCTTTTTCTTTTGCTAATGACTCTAGTTCATCAATTATGACTGTACCATTTGGAGTCCATAAGGGTAATCCAGGACCAACTTCATCGTCAAAAAAATATAAATCTAATTCTTTTCCAATCTTTCTATGATCACGTTTTTTTTGCTCTTCTAGCATCAGAAGATATTTCTTTAAATCTTTTTTGTTTTGAAATGATGTTCCATAAACTCTTTGTAATGTTTGATTTTTTTCATCACCTCTCCAATATGCTGCTGATGAAGATAAAAGCTTAAAATACTTTAAAGAACCTGTAGTGGGAACATGAGGACCTCTGCATAAATCAGTAAATTCTCCTTGGGAATAAACCTTTAAAATCTCATCACTATCTAAATCATTTATAATTTCAACTTTATATGATTCATCAATTTCTTCGAAGTAGCTTATTGCTTCTTTTCTCGACTTTACTTCATTAACAATTGAAAGATTTTCATTGGAAATCTTTAACATTTCATCTTCAATTTTTAATAAATCTTGTTCTGTAAATGGTATTTCTACATCAAAATCATAGTAAAATCTATTATCTAAAAATGGTCCAATTGTAACTTTTGTATCTGGAAATAACCTTTTTACAGCTTGCGCCATTAGATGAGCTGTGCTATGTAAAAGAACACTATGCCCTTCTTTGCTTTTAGCATCCATGAATTTTAGCTCACAATTTGATAATAGTGGAGTTGATAAATCGACAAGAATACCGTCAATTTTGCATATTATTGAATCCTTTGGAATACCCTCAGTTTCTGACATGATTTGTAAAGGAGAAATGCCATTGATGAATTCATGATTACCAATACCTTTGATATTTACAGTAATATTACTCACAAGGCAGAATTATCGATTAAATACATAGCCATAGTAAAAAAACCTAACATTCCTGCAACCCCTAATCGGTGCCTTTTAACAAGTTCTTTTTCAGCGCTTGTAAGTTCTTCACCATTAAGGTCTGATACCAGTGTTTTCTCTTGTTTAGAATCATAAAACTTCGCATAAAACTGATCCAACCAGTGCATGCCCTCGGCACAATTTGCATCATTTGAATCACAATATGTTAAGAAAATAGATTCATTTGTGCCTGGAATTGGTCGAACATTTTTTGTTCCCATCTTCATACGTTCAAATTCTTCTTGAAGCAGTTCAAATTCAGAGATATCCCTGTTATCAAAATCAAAATTTTGTAGATCATTTGTAATATACTGAAACTGAGATTGTGTGTATAAGCTTATTGTATAGAGCCTGTTATCTGTTGGAAGTGATATAACTGCAGGAAATGTTCTTTCCGTTGATTGTAAAGGAGAATTCCATATAAATACGTCCGCTATTGCAGCATTTGAATAAATGTTAACAAATGATTCACTTCTATTTATTGACCTATAATTTTCCTGCCAGTTATCACTTGCTGGATTTTCAGCTTCTAAGTCAGCAGCGCTTTGTGAAAAAGCAAGACTTAAAAGAATTATTGTGCTTGCAAAAGTCTTTATTGATTTCATTAAAGAAAATTTACTATAGATGCTTAGAAAAAGATATGTTTTTATCATCTAAAGGAAATGACTTCTTGATCGTATGCAAAACAGGTTATCCATCTATCAAAATAATCTTCTGCTCTTTCCCTTCCAAATTGCTGTACCAAAATTTCAAAAATATCATAACTTTTCTGTTCTAAGTATGGATCAGCAATAAACATAAATGTTAATGTACCGTCATCATTTACGTCTTCAGGAACTAAAAATTTTAAACTTTTATAAACCTCAATGTCTTCTCTTTTAATTGCAGGAAGAATTATTGTTTTAGTAAGCATTTCAAATTGCCCTGCTCTTTGAGGTAAAATATGATTTATTGCTACCATTGTTTTTCCATTTTTTGCGTAAACGGTATTACTTTTATTATTTTCACTTTTAATAGGCTCTTCAATGGAACTATTTCCAATGGATACGGGAACAACACAACCATAAAACGATAATGCGAGAAGTAATAAATTAATTTTATTCATATTTTGTTTTTTTCTAAAAAAGATATTGAAATTTAATAAATAATTGTCTTTTACTTTCAGTTAAACTTGAAAAAACTTCGTCTTCTGTTTCAAGCAAGTCATTAATTCCAAAATATAATGCGCTGAAAGCATTTGGTTGATAAGTAATCATGGGCTCAATAAACCATGAATTAGAAAAATCGCTGTATTGAATTTTAGTTCTCATCGTAAGCTTTGAATTAAATGAATTATTCACTCTTGCGTTTAATAAGATTCCATCGTAGTTATCCTCCGCTTGTTGATAGGATATTCCTATACCAAAATTAGATTTATCTGAAATTTTGTATTCAACATAAGTTGTAAATTGATAGAAATTTGAATGTTCAGGTATATCTAAATTCCTAACAATGATCTTTCTTGATTGAACTTCATTATAAAGCTTTAATTTTGAATCTATTTGATTTCTATAACCAAATTCAAATTCATATAAATTGTCAAACTGGTATCCTCTAAAATTTTCTTTCTCAATTTCAAAATCAAATTTAAAAAAATCGCCATTGTTTAAATCTGATGAAGTTGAAAATGATACTTCTTGTTTTTTAATAACTCCAGTATAGTTGGTTTTGTAAATTGTTGAAAAATTATAATCAGTTTTTAACATTGTAGGATGATTATTGTAATAAACTGTTTTTCCACGACTAGCTTTAAGCCACTTTGTAGCATTGTTCGTTTCGAAACCATTGCTGGTTCTAAATCCTGGAGAACGTAATCTAAGAACAATACCGAAACTTTCTGTTCTTGTCCTTTTATTTAAGCTAAATCCCAGTGCATTTCCAGTAACTTTTTCACCATCTAAATCCTTAGTATATTTTCCGCTATCAAAGGTTAGCTCACTATTGTCGTCGGTAGGCTCATGAATATATTCATAATTTTCCGATTCATTATGAATCGATGCTGTTGCATGCAATGTTATATGATAATTTGCACCAGGGTGATAATGAAAATCTAATCCACCTGTTGTCATATCACCTGCATTATCAAAAACTCTATTTGTTAAAATTGCACCAATTGATCCTCCATTTCCACCAACCATTCTTTTGGCACGAATAATATTTGAAGTACTTTTTCCCATTGATACAACTGTACTAGTTTCTTCAAATGGTAATAACATTAGGGATGATTCGTCACGAGCACTAATTACTCCGTAGGAGGTTTTTCCAATTTTTCCTGTATATTTTGCTGCTATCGATGGATCATTAATAGTTCTTGAATAAAATAAATTTATATAACCTCGTTGAGGTTGAAACTTAAAAAGCTCTGCGCCTTGGCTGAAAAATGGTCTTTTTTCTTCAAAATAAAGTGCATTGACAGTATTTACGTCGTTTTTAATATCGTCTGATTCAATTTGACTAAAATCAGGATTTAAGGCAATTTCAAGTAAATCCACTGAAGAAATAGGATATTTCATAAATAATGAAACCTCGTCTGTGGATGATGAAGTATTAGTTAAAAAATCTTCAGAAACTCCTGCAACAACTGAAGGAATATATTCAATATCTCCTCTAGTTTGTTTTGGAGGTTTAATATCTTCAAGAAAACCTAATTGACAAGTCTGGCATTCAATACCACCTACTCTTGAAGTCCAATAAACATATCTCGTTAGTTCGTCTGATAATGTAAAACCTCTACCAAAATCTAATCTCCAAGTTTGAATAGAAGCAACTGAATACCTTAAGCTAGAAAATGGTATAACCATTTCAACTTCATACCTGTTATCAAATATTTTAACTTTAGTATCATAAACAATATCAAGAGATTGATCAAAGCCGTAAGTAGCTCTACCGTCAATTTGGGCACCTCCTGCACTAACTCCAATGCCATAAGTCAATGATTCATCATCGAAAGCATCAATATTTATCCAAACTCTATCATCTTTTTCATCAAGATTATCTCTCTTTGTTATGCTATAACGTAAATCATCCTTCTGAACAAAAGCCTTAAATCCTACATACAAATTGGTATCATCATACATAAGTCGTGCTTCGGTTTTTAAATTTGCAGGTTGGCCTTCAAATGTACCTGAACCAATAAAGTTGGTTGCTATCTGGGCATTGCTCCACTCTTTCATATCAATTTGTCCATCAAACTTAATTGAAGAATTCGTTTTGTAAGGTTTGTAAATAGGCCTTTCGGTTAAATCTTTAAACGATTGACTAAAAGAATAAGAGATTAATAATATGAATAAATACTTTTTCATTTTGAATGCTAATTATAATGATAAAATATTAAACCTAAACTAATTATTTATTGTAAAATGATGATAAAAGAAGAACGCCCAATTGACAGAGTATTGGGCGTTCGGTTACTTTATAAGGCCTAAGAGTAAAATGCAATGAAGATAAGAAACCTTAGAAAGTATAGTCGACTCCTAATGATAAACTTCTTGGCATTGTTGGTCTAGCACCATAAGGCCTTCTAGCAACGATCCCATCATCATCAGTTAAATTATTTACACCAAATGATAAAGATATATTATCTTGCAGTAGATAATTTACTCCTAAATCAATAATCAAAATTGAATCTGTAGCATCAGCTCCTGATATGCTTCCTGAACCCGCTTCGGTTCTCATTTCTGAAGTATGTTTTAAACTAACATTTGTAGAAACCTTATCTACATTTAAACCTAAGTTTAAAGACAGCATGGTTTTAGGTAAATATGGTAATTCATCTCCTTTTGAAACGTCACCCCAAAAACCATCATCAAATGATTCTGTAAACTCGGAATTAGTATTTGTTAAACCTAATTCTACCGGTACTTGCATTGAACCATTATCAAACAGTACCCTTCTTAGGTATAATTCAAAACCGGATATATCAACAGCACCGCCATTATAAAGAGCATCTGTTCCGCTTCCTGCAGCAGCAGTATCAGCACCTAATAAATTATCATAACTATTTATAAAGTATGTGAACTCCATACTGTTAACACCTTCGTTAGTTTTATAACCAATTTCAGTATTTATGCTAGTTTCTGGATTCACAGATTCGTCAGAAACACCTGACGCTCCTGGTCCTGGAGGAGCAAATCCTTTGTGTACTCCAACACTTACAGATTGCGAATCAGATATTAGGTATTCAACTGAAAAACCAGGCACTACAACGCTCATAGTATGTTCTCTCATTGATGGTACTTCTGATCTGTCCGGATCTGTTTTACCCCAATCGTCTCTCATTACTGTAATCTCTTCGTATCGTGCACCAGCAGTAACAATTACATCTCCAACAGGAAATCTATCCTCAACATAAATTGCAGAAGCTTCTGCTGAATCTATTCTATTTGAATCAGAGCCCTTTGTAGCTGCAGTTGTCATCACAAGTTTACCGCTTGCCATCTTGTAACGGTCTTCCCACTGAAATCTATCCATCTCATCACTATGAACTCTAACTCCAGCTTGAATATCATGACCACTTTCTGTTTTAACGTTTAATACAGCTTGAACTCCAGATGAATAATATTCTCTATTATTGGCTTTGATTCTATATGCATTATCTGCGCTTTCTGTTGCATTCATAAGTAAATAAAAATCATTCCAACCATCAGTATCAGATTTTGTTATGGTGCTTAGTGACAATCCATTTACTTTATTTAATTTGTACCAATTTCTTGCAAAATCATTGCTGTAGGCTACTATTGCAAGATCTATATTGTCTGCTAACTTTGCAGCATATGACAATGTAACTTGTGTATGATCTGCATCCATTTCATCCAATGCAGTTGCTCTATATCTTCTTAATAGATTTTCATTAAAATCTGCATCTGTAAGACCTAAATAAGTTTCATCTGAAACTTCATCAGTCATAGAGTATTTAAATTCAAGAGCATGAGATTCACTAAAACTATATCTTAACTTTGTTAAAAAATCAGTTTTTGAGTATCCAGTGCTTCCCCCACCATCAAGCTCTTTAAAACCATCTGTATTATCATTAAATAATTCTACTAGATAAGCAAACTTACCTATTGTATCTCCTGATTTAGCATGAAGAGTTGTTCTACCAAAACTTCCTATATTTAAAGATACTGAGTTAAGTTGAGAGGCTGGAATTGATGTTGAAATATAATTTAAAGAACCTCCAGTGGTAAAAGGACCATGTTTAATCTGAGTAGATCCCTTTCTAACTTCAATTCCTTCCATTCTACCAGCAGTTGGTGAGTAGTAAGCAGCTGGTGATGCATAAGGAGCAGGAGCAATTAATACACCATCTTCCATAACATTAAGTTTTTCCATTCTTGAAGATCCAGTTCCTCTTAAACCAACATTAGGTCTTAATCCTAAACCATCTTCTTCCGAAATATACACACCAGGTATTCTACCTAAAATTCGGTGAATATCAGTGTGATTAAATTGCTCTAATTCAGATTTACTTACTACATCACTCGGTTCTGCGTTTCGCAAGAACATACCTGAAGTAATACTTTGAGATTCAGCCAAAACATCAACAGCATCTAAGGCAATTGGTTTAGTAGAGTCTGATTCAGCAACAACATTTTGTGCAAAAGCAAAGTTTAGCACAATTAAAAACATAAATAATTTTTTCATTTTTTCACCCATTATTGAGATTATGTCGCAATATTAAATGGGAAAATAATAAAAAACAAGAATAATTGAGATTAAATCTCAATAAAAATTATTTTAAGAGGAAATCTGCTATCTCGCTGCCCTTTTTTCAGATTCTTCTTCAAGTTTTGGTAATTTTTTAAATTCTAATCTATCATTTCTATTTGCAGCATTATTAATAACCTTTTCAGCTAAATCAGAAATTAGTTTTAAACCATCATAATTAACTAAATCTGCTTCATCTCTTGGGGTATGATAGTCCTTATGTATTCCTGTGAAGAAAAATAAAGATGGAACATCTTTTCTATAAAAATTATAATGGTCAGAGCGAGAAAATAAACTTCTTACTCCGCTCGCTGTGTGTACGTAGCTAGTTACATTTAATTTACTTTCTTCGAAAAATGGCTTTAAAGTCTCACTTAATCCATAAGCTGTAGGAACACCACCTAAATATACGTTTTTATCTTTATCTAACCTTCCGATCATATCCAAGTTGACCATTAGCTGTACTTTGTTTAAATCTATTGTTGGATTTTCAGTGAAAAACTTTGAGCCCAGTAATCCTAATTCTTCTCCACCAAATAAAATGAATACAAGAGACCTTTTATGGTTTTTAGTTGATGCATATTTTTCAAAAAGCTCAAGCACCATTGCTGTACCCGAAGCATTATCATCTGCTCCATTATTGATATTGTCAAAAAACAACTTTCGAGCTTTTGGTGGGTTTGGTGTTGTATCATAATGACCACCAATTATAACGTACTCATCTCTCAATAACGGATCATTTCCGGTTAAAACTCCTATAACATTATGAGTTAATGTAGTCTCTTGGGTTCTTCTATTAATGATTACTTCAAAATCCTGTACTTTAACTGATGAAGATAATTTTTGAAATAAATTAACCATATATTCTCTAGCAAGCATATCACCTTTACTTCCAGCGCTTCTACCTCCCAACTTATCAGATGCTAAATAACCTACTCGTGATTTAAAATCTTCTACTGTTGTATCTGACTGTGTTTTTTTAGTTGATTTTAAATCAAAAAAATTTGAATAAGTTGAGCTACAACCTGTAATTATAAAAATTAAAAATAATAAATTTTTCATATTTAAACCTTTCATTAAAATAAATATCCTATTAGAACATAACTTAGTGCGAAAATTAACGTCAGAATTATAATGAATGTATTAAAATGTCTGTCCATTATAGCTTTAATCGGTTCTCCAAAAAATTTAATTAATATACCAATCATAATAAATCTTCCACCTCGGCCTAGTACTGATGCAATTATGAAGGTTGGTAAGTTTATTTGAAACACTCCAGCAGTAATTGAGAAAACTTTGTAAGGAATTGGTGTAAATGCAGCTGTAAATATTACTAGAAAATTATGAGCATCATATTGTTGTCCTACATTATTAAAAACTTCGGGAGTAAATCCAGGAATTATATTAAAAAAGAAATTCGCTATACTAGTTAATTCTCCAGAGGGAGAATACCATAAAAAATAACCAATTATGAATCCAAAAATTCCACCAAGCACTGAACCCAGAGTACACATAAAAACGTAATACATTGAACGTTTAACTTTTCCTAGGCATAAAGCCATCAATAAAGGGTCTGCTGGTACTGGAAAAAAAGAAGATTCTGCGAAAGCTATTAGAAAAAGAATTAGAGTACCATATGTGCTTTCGGCCCAAGAAAGTACCCATTCATACAAATTTTTAAGAGGTTTCATTAACCTATCTGATCTTAACCATTTTTTTAGCTTTTATAAACTGTCCACCATTAGGGTTTTTTGGTGTATACATCTGAGTAAAATATACCCCCGAGCTTACTTCATCTCCACTGTCATTTGTACCATCCCATACTACAGAATAGTATCCTGGGCTTTTATCCTCATCAACTAAGGTTTTAATAATCTGTCCTCTTATATTAAATATTCTTAGTACAACATTTTGCGTAGTTGGAACATCATACTCTATTGTTGTAAAGCTTGTAAAAGGATTTGGATAGCTTTGTTTAATTTCTAATACACTTGGAATTAAGTTTGTAGCATCTATTCTTAAGCTTCCAGCAATTGAAATACCAGTGGTAAAAGATTGCAAGTTATCGGTAGCAACAACATTCCAATAACCTTGTGATACCGTGACTGTATCGGTTTGTGCAACTAAATCTTTAATTGCCCATGTTTTAAAATTATCAGATGTGTATGAATTCATAGTTAAAAAATCTAATCCTTGATATCCAATCATTCTATATTGAACGTTGTCACCATCAACATCTTCGGAAAAATCCCAAATAAACTTGATTGAATCATTAACATTTTCTGGAGTAATCACTAGTGTTCTAAAATCATTTCCATATAAATAATCTCCAGTTTCAATAAAATATTCTCCTAAAGTATTGAAGCTGGAAGGTGCATCATTAACTGGTTTTACCAGTACACTAAAGGTTACAATAGTTGAATCTATTCCTCCATTTTCAACACCACCATCATCTTTAACAGTAACTGTAATGATTGCATCTCCATATTGATTTGCTAATGGACTTAAAAAAAGTTGGTAAGGTGATGATTCAACGCTTATGTCAGAAATTAATTCTGTATTATCCGCAGAAGCTGAAATAGTAATATTTTGAGGATTTACATCTGAACCATATCCAACTCCAGTTAAAGAAAGAGTGTAGCCATCATCTTCAAAAAACTCAATATTAGCCGGTTGATCTATAGTTGGAGGTTGATTTGGGGCAATGACTGGTTTAACAGTAATTTCATCGGAGAATGGTCCAACTGTTCCTCCTGAATTAAGAGATAATTTATAATAATAGAATGTATTAGTATCTAAGTTTGAATCCGTGTAGTCTATTCCTGGATAATCAACCTTTGTCAGTAGATTTGAAGAGGATGGAGTAAATCCTTGCTCAATAGATCTATAAATATTCATTTGGGTTGTAGAATTTCCAATTAGTTCCCAAGCTAAAGTAACACTTCCATCTGAAGGAATAGTATATGTAACTGTTGGAGCTTGCCCTTGTTCATTTCCACTTGGACTTAATATAAATAGCCCTTCATCAATTCCAGTAACAGCAATGAGTCCGCTATCATAGAATGGAAAATTACTCCAAGTACCATCAAAAGATGTATTATTATTCGCTGGATATACGTCAAAAAAAGCTTCTTCTGTTGGAGAAGAAATATCCGATATATCCAGGACACGTAATCCGCTTGTATAGTGCGACATATAAACTTTGTTTCCGATTATATAATTATTGTGGTCAATGGAAGACGTAGGCCCAAAATAAGTAGTTTCAACTACAGGATTGGTCAAGTCTTCTACATTCCATATAAGTGTTCTAGTATTGTTATAGGCATTATTATTTTCATCTAGCTCATCATTTACAATAAAATATTTATGGTCTTCCGTTAACCATCCTTGGTGTGTATAATAGTTATCATAACTACCTAACCCTATTGTTTTTCCTCCAGAAGAATCATCTGATTTTGTACTTACATCTGCTATCCATACATTCGTTTCATTCGAACCAAAACAAATTTCTTTTCCTACATAAGCGGAATCAGGGCCATCATATATGACACACTGAACATCATGAGAATATCCTGTATTATTTCTACCGGTATTTGGATCCGAAATACAAGCTGATTTAGCTGGTAGCGAAGGAGTAGAAATATCTATAATATGTAAGCCACCAGGGCCGCATGTACTGGTTCCAATAGCATATGCAAAACCGGTATCTTCATTTATAAAAATATTGTGCGCGTTGCCAAACTCACTGTAATATGCTGTATTAGAAAATGTTGTTGGGGAACCATTATAATTTCTCAATTGCTCTAAATTAAAAACTTGCATACCATGACCACTCGCTTCAGAAACAATGAATGCATGATTTTGGTATACTTTTATGTCTCTCCATGATGAATTATTGGTTTGAGTTGGAAGTCGTCCAATATAAACTGGATTTTCAGGGTTAGTTATATTTACAAATGATGTTCCGTTAGTTAAACCAACTAAAGCATACTCATTATTTGTTTGGGGGTCAGTCCACCCCCATATATCATTTAAACTGGTAGAGTTAGTTCCTCCAATTTCGGTTTTATCTATAAATGACATCAAATCAATTTCATTACATGGAAATTGACCACCAGCTACTCCACCGGTACACTCTTGTCTATTTTTTATTGATAAAATATCTCTCTCTGTTGAAAAGCTACTATATGAGCTTCTATTAGTGCTATTTAAATCGTAAAGGAAAAATTCATTAGAATAGTAAGCATCTGTAAATAATAATCCGTTAAATAAAACAACATTTCTACCAAAATATTGGTTACCTTGATCGCTAACTAATTTATCTTCTAATTGCAGCTTATCTAGAGAATTGATGGTAAAATTATATATACTTTCTTGATTAAATGTAGATATGGCAACTTTATTATTATTTTCTGTAATCTTGTATCCAAAATGCACATTCTCTAATAAATCATTGGGTTGAATTTCATAAGGATTAGACCATGGATTTTCATCAGTTCTTTGTGTGGAAATAAATGGGTAAATAAAAACAGAACCTTTCCCATTATCTTTTCCTAAAGCAGAAACATAAATATTTTTTTCTCCAACATAAACTGATTCACCAAACTTTAATTTTTCATTTGAATCCTCATTTTGAATTATAGGATTAGGAATATCAATTCCATGTGGGATTGCATCTTTGAATTCAATTAAGTGAACAAAATCTTTTAGTGATCCAATTAACAATTTGTTATTATTAAATGAAGTAGAAATACCGAAACCAAATTTATCAGGACCTTCTGCGTAACACCCCTCAATATCCCCCAATTTTCTTACATCAACACTATGCATTGGACTTGTTGATTTCCTTGCATTGGATGTCGAGTTTAAATCATATACATAAACTATTCCGTCATTATAAAATGGAGAAGATATAGATAAATAATCATCAGAAATTGCAACATTATATCCGAATTTATGCGGAAAACCTGCATTAAGATTATGTACAGGATTCTCATACGTTTGTTCAAGTATCCATTCTTGATTAATTTTTTTGTATAGATATGCTGCTCCATGGCCTTGATTATGTCCTGGCGAACCTATAACCATATAATTTGAAGATAATGCAATGCTAAAACCAAAATCATCTCCAGGGAGTGCATTCGGTGAACTTAGTTCACTATGTTTTAGTAGTTTTTTTTCATCGATATTGAAAGAATAGATATCAACTTCTCTACCGCTCAATGAAGAAAATGTTTTTGCTGTTACTAAGAAATCATTGGATATTGCTAAAGGCACATATCTTCCACGACTTAATAATTCTGCTGATTGGTTTTTGCTGGATGATCCAGCAAAAATAGAACTAAAAAGACAAATTGCTAAAATATATATTTTTAGATTTTTTAACATAAACTTGGAGATTAAGTATAACAATAAATTTAAGAAATAAGAAGCTGTTTAATGATAAGAAACTATTAATTAGGTACTTAAATTGATTGATCAAGAAATAATGACTTATCAACCGTTGAAAAAAAGTCTTTAAAAAATTGTACGGATCTGCTACGTTGAGCACCGCCAAAATTAACCCTTAATGAAGAGACAAATGGTTTAGAGTCTTTAATTGGTTTTACTGTAACAGTTGCTGTAAGCTTATAGTCTTTAACAACCACAGTTTCTCCCTTATCTCTTTTTCTATCTTCATTATTTTCAGGAAATTTGTTATCTAAAGCAATCAATGCACCAATAATAAGAATGATGCCAAGAATTGCTCCCGCAGACATGCCTTCTTCATCTTTATTTTCAGGAATTTCAATTTTACTTGCAGTAATTAAACCAAACTCTTCATTAAGTGTATCAACAGTAAAACCAAGATCTTGAAAAGCCCCAATAGTTGATTGCATTAATGATTTGACATCTACATCATATTCTCTTGTTTCAACAGCGCGCTGCGCAGCAGTTGAAATCTGAGACTTACTCCCTGAACTACAACTCGCTAACAAAAAAATTAAAACAAATAAATTTATTGTAATTTTTTTAATCATTAATCAATAGCCTGTTCGAGAAATAATGACTTCTCAAGAGCAGCAAAAAAACTTTTAAAAAATAGATCGGAAAACTTAAGATCTCCTCCTTCAAAGTTAATTCTTAAAGTTGTTAAAACTGGATCGGTTGAAATTTCCTTGATTGTAATTGTAGCAGAAAGAGTTAGGGGTGCAATAATTACGTCACTTTTATCTTCAATACCTGTTAAAGCACGAATAAATGCTTCAAAAGGGTCTTCTTGAAGGTTAGTTCTGGTTGAGGTTGTTCCTTGTGTTTTACTGGCGGTAATCAATCCAAATTCGGCATTAAGAACATCTATAGTATATCCTAGATCTTGAAATGTTCCTATTGAAGCGGTAATAAGTTCTTTGCTTGAAAAGGTAAACTCTTTGGTTTCTGTAGCTCGTTTTATAGCTGTGGTTCTTTCTGGCATCATAGATGCGCATCCATTGACAAACAAACCAAAAGAAAGGGTTAATAAAAAATATCCTTTCATGTTAATCAATATTTAATGCTTTGGTATTTATAATTAGTTACCAATCCGTCCGAATCAAATTTAATAACCAAAGTTAAATTTTTGGTTGATTTTGAAGATTTAGAACGCCCACCACCAAATATTCCAAAGAAATTACCACTTGATCCTGCACCAGCGCCTGAAACACTTGAAGACTCTGATTCTTGGGAAATTTTATCATAAGTCCAAGCTTGTCCACCATCTTTTGTACTCGTTACTAAATTTGGTGAACCTAGCAATAACACAACTTGAGATGAACTCAATCCCTCTTTAAGCTGTGACTGAACTTTACCTAATGTAAAGTCGTTATCTTGTGCAAATGCAGTTGGTGCTGGTACAGCACACGCAATAAACATTATACTTGAAAAAATAATCAGTTGTAAATATTTCATATTAAAACCCCTTATTTTTGTTGTTATGTAGATTAAACTCGATTCCAATAACATTGTTCCTAAATTAAGATATCTCAGTTCAGAAAGTGCTATTAATTTTTATCATGAATCTTTTTTGAATATAAATTCATTAATTGGTGATATTTTTCATTGACCTTACCATCGCCAATCTGAATATTATTAATTGATACTACTGGGATTAAATCTCTATTAGCTGAAGCTATGAAAGCTTCACTAAAATCTTTAATATCTTCAGTTCTTACTGTTGATTCAGTATGCATTATATTATGCTCTTTCATTAATGCTAGTATAGCTTTTCTAGTAACACTACCTAAAATTCTTCCATCTGATTTAGGGGTTATTACAGTATCATTTTTCACTCCAAAAAAAGAGAATGTAGTTCCTTCTAAAATTTGACCATTACTTGTATAAATCACTTCATCGAATTTTCCACTTTTTACCAAAGATTGTTGGGCCTTCATTCCTCCATAGTACGTGAATGGTGATTTTATTTGGCCATCAATTCTTTCATATTCAAATAAACCTAATGAGATGCCATTTTCGTAAGATATTTTTGGGTAAATTTTTATTTTTGATGTAATTATAAATATATCGACTGGATTATCTGAAATAAGCCCAGAATTGTCAGAGGGAATAGTTCCAGAAAAAATAATCATGATATTACATTCACTTTTCGTAAAATCATTTTTTTGTATCGTTTGCAACACCAGAGAGATGACTTCATCTTTTGAATGTGAAAGTTTCATATTCATTTCTGCTGCATTAGCAAAAATTCGATCTATATGATCGTATAAAAATACAGGTTTTCCATTATTTACAGTTTTAAGAAAAGTAAATACTTGGTATCCACGAACAACACCAAGATAATTATCCTTTACTAACAAACTTACTTTATCTGAAGGAATAAATTTATCTCTCGAAAATGATATCAGGCTCATAGTTTAATGAATGTGATTTTTTTATTTTTGTTCCAATTAAATTATCATTCTAATTTATTTAAAATATCCCGTAATATGACTTATATTTTAAATAATGAGATTAATCTACTTTATATTGATTTTTTTAATAGCTTGTAATCAAGAAAGTGTTGAAAGCGCAAAAGAAGCTCCAGCATTTTCAAGTGATATACATATTGATGATGAATTCTATTTTGAAAAAGGAGTTTATCAAGTAACAGAGAGCGTTTATGTTGCAATAGGATATGGGTTAGCTAATTCAATTTTAATTGTTGGAGACACCGGAAATATAATTATTGATACTACTGAAGATCCTCAGTTAGCATCAGAAATTAATAAAGAATTTAAAAAAATATCAAATCTTCCAAACAAAGCTATAATATATACACATTCTCATGTTGATCATTGGAGAGGTGCTCCGGGATTTATGGAAGAAAATACAAAGGTTTATGCTCATAAAACTTTTGAAAGAGGATTTTTTAAATCTAATAACTTATTAAGACCAATTTTGACTGAAAGAGGCATGAAACAGTTTGGTCATTTTTTACCGGACAGTTTAAAGAGAGGTCATGGATTAGGCTTTACATTAAAATTTGATTTTGAGCAACCCCCTGTTGTTTACCCTACAAATTTTTTTGACACTCAAACTTCTCAACTGATTATTGGTGGAGTACAATTAGAAATTCAACATACGCCTGGCGAAACAGATGATCAAATTATTATTTATTATCCTGCTGATGAAGTTGTTATAAGTGCTGACAACTATTATATGCGTTTTCCAAACTTATATACTATCAGAGGAACATCATACAGGGACACGTTCAGTTGGTATAAATCAGTCGATACTATGCGTCAATATAAACCTGAATATCTTATTAGTTGCCATGGGCCTTTTTTAAGTGGAAAAGATACGATAGATAAACGATTATCCATTTATCGCGATGCAATTCAATATATTCATGATTATGCTATTAGAGGAGCAAATCAAGGTAAAACACCAGATGAGCTTGTAGCTGAATTTATATACCCCTCTTTCTTTAAAGAAAATTATGATCTACAAGAAAAGTATGGCAAAGTATCTTGGAGCATTAGAAATGTTTATAATGGATATTTAGGATTTTTTGATGGTAGAGCTGTTAATTTAGAGCCATTATCAAACAAAGAACGTTCAGCACGAATATTACAACTTATAGGAAAGAAAGAAACGTTAATACAACATATTAACGAAGCATTAGCTAATGAAGATTATCAATGGGCCGCTGAATTAAGCGATATTGGTCTTTTTAACTTTCCCAATGATAACGAAATTACCCTTTTATACAGTAAATCTTTGGAATATCTATCATTAAAAGAAAAAAATCCGATAGCAAGAAACTATTATCTTTCTGAAGCTTATGAACTTTCTAATAAAATTAAACCAAATTTAGAATATGTTGTTTCTGCTAAGCAGGCAAAAAATATTCCACTACAATCATTTTTTGATGCAATGGGCCCTAGATTAAATCCAGAAAAGGCAAAAAATAAGTTTTTAAAAATTGGTTTTAATATTTCTGACACAAATGAAATGTATAGTGTTGTAATTCGCAATCAAATTGCCGAAGTATCTAACAATTTTGATGATACTTATGATACAATTATTACCGTAGATTCAATGACTTGGAAAGGAATAATGTTAAAAACAGAAAATACAGCCAGAGCTTATGCTTCTGGAAAAATTAAAGTTGAAGGAAGCTATGCAAAATTTTTACAGTTCTCTTCCCTTTTTTCTAACGATTAATAATCTATTAAAGTAATAACTTCGCCAAATTTATTGGCTAGTTTTTTTGATCCACCCAATTCTGGTAAATCAATTAGAGCAATTGTATGAATATCTGTTGCGCCTAATTCACTACATAGTTCAGCAGTAGCAATTGCAGTTCCTCCAGTTGCAATTAAATCATCAACTACCAATACTTTGTCTCCCTTAACAATTGCGTCTTCATGTATGTGGACAGTGTTGGTTCCATATTCAAGTGTAAAGTGCTTTTCTGCTGCTTTTCTTGGAAGTTTTCCTGGTTTTCTAGCTAAAACAAAAGACTTTGACAATGTATAAGCAATAGGAGCTGACCAGAAAAAACCTCTGGATTCCACGCCAACCACTTTATTAAAGTCAAGATGTTTGACTTTATCTACCATAATATCTACGGTAGATTTAAATGCATCTGGATTTTCTAGCAGTGTTGTTATATCTCTGAAAATAATGCCTTTGATAGGGTAATCATTTACAGTCGTAATCGTTTCTTTTATTTGTTCAATTTTCATATGTATTGCGCGCATTATACACATATATCATTGAATATCAAACAATATAAATCCTAGAAAAATTAGTTTTATTTCATTAATGAGAAATTATCTATATTTTAGATAATGAAGACACTAGCATCAAAAGCAGATTTTGGGGAAAGAACTAAAAATATATTTGAAGCTATGACTCAAAATATACCTGACTCTAACCATGAAGAAGCAAGAAAGTTTTTTCTCAAATCAACTTCAACTAGATCTGCAGCTTTTTATATTATGACTAATTACTTTGAAAGAAACAAAATTACAGCAGCGGATGTCTACAGTACGCTTAATCCTAAATTTGGATCTAAATCTTCATTCGTAAATTTTATTACGCTTGGAGTAAAAAAGGGATATTTTTGCCTCTATAATTCAAAATCAGATTCAAGAAAAAAGAATATAGTTCCCTGTGCAGAATTTGTAATAACTTGGTGCAAATTCATTTCAAAAATTGAGGGTGCTCCTATCGATAAAAAAATTGATTGGAGTTCCATAATTTCAAACGCTAGTAATTGTAAATGAACTTATTCTAGCTTTGAGCTGAAATATTATGTTTTTCACACAATCCGCTTAAAAAGCCCCATAGCATCTTAACAGTAGATAATCCAGCTTCTTCGGCTAACTTTCTTTCGTCGGTTGACAATTTGTTCATTAATTCCGCACTTTGCTCTCTATGTTCTATGTCCGCATCTTTATGAACAACAAAATATTCTAAACCTTGTTCAGATGATACGTTATAATGTTCAACCAAGCCTTTAATTTTAGTATCTGCAATTTCAGGTACTTGTCTTTCGTAAGCATACAAAGCTCCTAACCCTTCTGCATATGAGGACCTAGAAAGCCTAAAGAAATTGTCAATCATTTCTTTAGTAAAAACTTCATGTTTTACAGTTTCAACATCGTTAGTATCAGCACCTACAGCTAAAGCAAATTGCTTCCATAGCATTGGATGATCTTTTTCGAAATCTTCTTCATCGCTTAAGTTATCCAAAAGAATTTTACGATTTTCTATATCATCACATATTGAGTGAGTTGCGCTAATATAGCGTGGAAATGCTTTGATATGCTGATAGTACTGTTCAGCATAATCCTGTAAAATTTCTTGATTTAATTCACCTTTATTCCATGCAACATAAAATGGATGATTGAGTAAGTGAAATTGGTCTAATTTTTCATTTAAATTTTTTAAGTACATTTTATTTTCTCCTAGTTTTTGGTTGGCAACCAGATTTAATCTATTACCTAAATCGCAATAATTCAATTATCATATACTAAATAATATGAAAGATTCCAGTGATTCCAGAACTCTTCTGTTGTTGGTTGAGCATTTGGAATAGAAAAGGCAAAAGAATGTTTTCCTTTTTTTAAATTACCGAGCAATAATTTTTCAGGAGAAACAGAAGATCCTGGGCACCAATTACTTCTAGAAAAGTCTGATGATGCAATTCTTTCCTGAATTGTCTCGCCTTTAAAAGTAGTTTCTTCAAACCAAACACCTGAAGATGGATTAAATCTCCTAAATGAAGCACAATCATCTCTCCAAGCCGGGAAATTGTATATAATTTTATCATTAAAAATTACTATGTTGTCTCTTTGATTAAATTCGTCACCTTCAGCGTGAGCTCCATGTCCTGTAGTGGTAAAAAAAAGTTTAACATTATCTATGTCTTTATCGATATCAAAATCAATTAATAAATCTTGATTATAAAAATCAAAACTACCGTTATGATTATTACTATAATTATGCGTATTGGCTAAGACATGAACTTTTTGATTTGGTTTTTTATCTAAAAAAAATGGACTTTCTTTAAAGGTTAAGCTAACATCTATTTTATAACCATCTTTATGCCATGAATCTATCCATGCTCCAATCCATACTTCTCCATTTACAGATGTCATTAAATGAGAGATATCTTCATTCCAATTGATACTATCCTCCCACTTTGGAATATATACTGGCTTATAATCATCAAGACGTTCAACCTTACTAAAATGTCCTACTCCAAATGGGGTAATAAAACGTAAAAGTTCTAAAGAATTATTATTGGTTGAATCAGGATGAGTTTTTAGTAAAAAAATTGATCCTGATTTATCCCAAGGATCTCCATTAGATATTAACTCAACATCAATGTAAGAAGATAAATTATTCTTGAAACTAGGAATAAATATTTTTTTAAAAACCAGTCTACCATTTTCTCTAATTAAAACATCAGAATCTTTATGCACTTTACTTTGGTCAAAATAAATTTTTTGATTATCAAAAACATTAATAGTTAAGGATTTATTGTCTGAAAAACTGCATGCTTGTAAAAAAAGAAGAAAAAAAATTAATAAATAGTTAGTCATTAATTATCCTATCCCTTTATTTTGTCATACGCTCTTAAGGCTATATCTCTCGACTCTTCAATTGAAACAATAGGTTTAGGATAGTCAATTCCATACTTAATCCCAGCTTGTTCAAAAATACTTTTATCTGCTTCCCATGGAGCAAATAAATATTTTTCTGGAAAATGTTTTAATTCTGGCACATATTTTTTTGTATAACTGCCATCTGGATCAAACTTTTTACCCTGAAGAATAGGATTAAAAATTCTAAAATATGGAGCCGCATCAGCTCCGCTTCCAGCAGTCCATTGCCAACTCGCTGTATTGCTAGCTAGATCAGCATCTACAAGACAATCATTAAACCATTCAAGCCCATGCCTCCAATCAATCAACAAATTCTTTACTAGGAAAGATGCTACAACCATTCTAACTCTATTATGCATATACCCGGTTTCCCATAATTGTCGCATACCAGCGTCAACAATTGGATAACCTGTTTTTCCTTCTTGCCACAAGCTAAGATATTCATCATTTGCTACCCATGGAAATTTATCAAATTTCTTATTTAAATTTTTCGTGCACATTTCAGGAAAATGATATATTAAATAATACGAAAATTCCCTCCATCCTAATTCGCTATGAAAATGGCCAACATCTCTATCGGGACAAAAAGACTTATTATCATACCATATTTGATGAGGCGATATTTCACCAAAGTGCAAATGAGGCGATAATACTGAAACATTTTCTTTTGATGGAAAATTTCTGCCATCTTTGTATCCATTTAATCCATTATCTCTAAAATGTTTATATTTTTCCATCGCTGACTTCTCTCCAATATTCCAATATTGTGTAAATTTATTCTTCCAATCATGCTTTGAAAGAAGGTCTAGCGAATCAATACCATCTGAACATACTTTTTCTTCTAATTTTAAATTTTTTGTGCTATCAATAATATGTCTAGGACCTTTATGTCTAATCAGGCATCCTTTCTTGTAAAATGGAGAAAAAACCTTATAAGGTGTATTATCGTCTTTGAGAATCTCCCAAGGTTCCCATAATAAATTACCATTAAACGTTTTTACATTTACTCTTTTGTCTTTTAAAAGTTTTTTTATTTTGGTATCTCTTTTAATTTCCCATGGACTATATGCTCTATTCCATGAAAATGAAACAACATCATGCTCAGCTATTAATTTTGCAATTATATCAACCGGATCTCCACTATAAAAGTTTATTTTATCATCTAAAGACTTATTCAAGGAATGCAATGAATGATGTAACCACCAAGTACTCGCTTCACCAAGTTTAAATTCTTTTTTAGTATTATTTACCGAATCCTTAATAAAAATGGGCATTACAGTACCGTTTTGAGCTGCAAAACCCAATGAAGGATTATCATTTACCCTCAAATCGTTTCTAAACCAATGAATTGATATCTTATTCATCATAAATACCATTGAGAGTCATAGCTAATCTTACTCCAGCAGTGAATAATTGAGATTTTATAATATCAAAATTTTTATAGATATAGTCATATCCAAGACTGTCTCCATTTTTAACTTCGGAATATACTAAATTGACTAATTTTTGAGATTCATCGATCCATTCATCTTCTGATAATGCTTCAATAGAAGTGTGATCAAAATTATTATTTAAATGCTCTGTCAGTTCCGTATAACTCATCTGAAAATTATCGATTATATGTGTATCCCAAACCCTGTGAAGATTTGTATCATTTCCAAACCATTGAACTTTGATATCATTACCTCCTCTGTCCTCTGCTCTTCCAACATGTAATGGTTGATGAATATCTCCCACTAAATGCACTAAAAAACGCAAATAAAATGCCTGCTCTTCTAAACTTAAATCTGAATTACTTAGTTTGTTTTTACAAATTTTTATTGCTTGAACAACGTCTCCTTTTGCTGACTTTTTAGATTTAGAATAAGATATATCAAATGGCATATTTGCATAATGCCAAGTACTATACTTTCTAAAATTCGGATTGGAACGCATTTCATCAGCCCAAGTACTTGCAACAGCAAGTGAAGGATCTTTTAAAATTTTTTTTATTTCTATTTTCGTTTTATCAGTGAGATATAATTCTGCCACTTCTCCAGTAGCTCTATGTCCTGTTTTACCCCAAGAAAAAAGGGAAGTGAACAAAAGAATCATAACTAAAATTGAATGCTTCATATTTTTCTCAATCTTTTATTTTTATTTTTTCTGCACTTAACACTACAGTATACAACCTCATCCCAATTTTTTTTCCATTTTTTTCTCCAATTAAAAGAGAAGCCACAAATGGGACATATTTTTGATGGAAAGTTTTCTTTTTTCAATTTACTATATTTTTACAAAAAACTATAATCCAATACTTAGCTTTAATCCATAATTTAAAAATTGCTTATTGTCTGATGATGGCTCCCCTTGAAATGTCTCAAATGAAAGTCCGACAAAGCGATTAATGTGGAATGTCAATCCGTAATTCATTCCCCAATCAAATTGATCCGGCTTAAATTGTTCCTCGTTTAAAGTATAAATTGCAGGTAATACAATATTTTCTAGTCCTTTTACTTCTGAAGATAAATTTATTCCAATCATTGGTCCTAAATAAAAAGATATATTACCTAAACTAAAATTAGCATTCACAAAAAAATCAAAGTAAGAGTAGGATAATAATAAATTTAAAGCTTCAATACTTTCATTGTTTGCCTGGTTGCCTTCTACAAGAAAATCATTTAAATCAATAGGTTGGTCTCCACCCTTTTGCGAAAATTGAAATCCAAAATTCAATGGAGTTTTTAAAAATAAAAAACCAATATTTTTTGAAACACCGAAATATGATCCACTTGAAAAATCAGAATATGTATTTAAAGTCTTTGTTGATATCTGCTGATGACCTGCAAAGATATTTAAAGATCTATTTTCTTGGGCTTTAATTGATGAGAACGCTAAAATTATAAGCGTTATGTAGAAAAAATTTTTCATTGATAAAAATTATTCGTCATCCATGGCAATATTAAATACCATGAAAACAACGAAAATCATGCATAAAAAGAACATTGGAAGTTCTACTGCATGTTGAAAAGTAAATGGACCCCATTCTATCATGAGCGTAATATATAAAAAAAGGGGCATAAAAGCCCCTTTTTAGATTCAAATTGAATAATTATTTTTCATTCAATTGAGCTCTTACCCCTAAAATGCCAAATGTTGGAGCCCATAATCCTACAAAAACACCAACTTGTCTTGCAGATGCTGGATCTTCATAACCAGGAAGATTCAAAAATAAGAGCACTGCCATTAATATTGACAAAATCATTAAAAGGTACCATGAATTTGAATTCATATTATTCTCCTATCAACTTGTTAATAAACGCTCATTAATTTGAGCATTAATGCTACAATAATTAAAAATAAAACCAGTTTTGTATCTAAACAATAATGGACTATTTTTTCTATAAACTTATCCATTAATCAAAACTCCAAGATAGATTAACAAAGCTACTATCAATGTAAAAATGACAGATAGTATATAACCAACCTTAGTATCGAGTATAGATATCAAATTATCTGAAATGTAATTTATCATTCTTAACATTATAGACAAAAATTAGTTCATTTAAAAGAATTATCAAATACTTGAATCTAAAAATGTGTCATAAAAGATAAAAATGATTCATTTCCATTTGAACCTAATTCAATTAAATAATTTTTTTTATAAAATCTAATAATTGGAATAAAAAGGTAAGAAAAATTATTTTTAGAATATTCGACTCCATACTGTGCAATAAACCACGTAGATAACTTGGAATAATCAACAGCGAATGGGCTATAGGCTAACCTTGTATTTGAAACCCAAGAACTATTATGAGAAAAATATTCTAACATTTCCATTACCATAAAATTTCTATTTTCCCAATCACCATGAATACCTACCGTTGCCATACCCTTAGCATTTTCTGTATTTAAACCCACACTTGTAAGTAAATAAAGGTTGCTTTGTGAGTTAAGTATATTGTTCCTTTTTATAAGAAAATTATTATTTAGTAATGCAAAAACTTCATTTGATTTTCTGTCTTCTAGAACTCTTGCACCAATTAACCAATTATTTGTTTTTGAAACACCTAATCTGATGTCATTGAAATTAGGATTTTGACTAACCCAGAAAACCTTTCCGTTTTTAAAAATTACTGGGTGAGTAAAAACGGTGGTTATTAACAAGGCTATAACAATGGCTTTTTTTAACATGATTTAAGAAATAAAAATATAATTTTAATTATATGATTTAAAAACTGGTTGCAATATACCAATATCATCAACTTTAAATTCGAGTAATTGATTTTGTTGTATTATAAATAATGAGCTAACATCATATCCAGCATCTTGAATAACAGTCATGATTGCTTCCGGATTAGCTTCGGATTCTTTTTTTAGTCCAACACGCACATAGGGAGCATCCAGATCAACTACAACACCGTTAGAAAATCTGGATTTATCAACAAATTCTTTGTCTGAAAATCCTTCTTGAATCCCAAAGGCGCACATTGAACATACCATACCTAAGATTTCAATGAGTGCTTCATTATTTTCTACACTGACTTCTTTATCTTGAATTAAAACTTTTGACTGGGCAAAAGTAAAGCCTATTAAAAAAATTGTAATTAAAAAATTTTTTATCATAATGAAATTTAAATATTAAATACTATAAAATCAAATATTATCCGGCTCCGCCACCGCCGCCACCACCAGCTCCGCCACCGCCGCCGCCACCAGCGCCTCCATCACCACCTCCCAAAGAAGCAGATATAGTTGTGCCAGTTGAAGCAATATCACTTACCATAGAAGCAGCAGAAGAAACGCTAGAAGTATCTCCACCATATCCATGATACCACATAAAACCATCACTGTGTTCTGATTCAATATTTTTTATAATACTCTTTAGTTCTTCAGGTTGAGTCCCTAAAGCAAGACAGTATTGAAGCATTAGGTCAGGATCAAATTTTTTCACATTAACCTCACCTTCCTTCAATTTGCTCATAAAAAGGCCCCAATCATTGTACATTTTTTGCCCTTCTTTTGAAAGCCTGCTACCAGCAATAGTAAAAATGAAAAGCAAAAATGGTAGAACAGATATGAATCCTAATAAAGTTTGATAAATAATACTACAAGCTATAATTACTGAAATTATAGCAAATTGTAGCATTCCTATCCTATATTTTTCGTCCTTATTTGAATTATCTACCCAATTATTTGCGTTTAACTTATCAACCTTTAATTTTTTCCATTCAGAGTGCTTAAAACTCATGTCACCAAAAATAGAAGAAAAGCTAGTTTCTGTACCAAACTTTTTTATTCTATTAAGTAATGATTTTGCAAAATCGCTTTTCAAATCAATTGTATCAGTATTATGAATAGTAATTTTTAATTTTTTTGATTTGAATATCTTCCAACCTGTTTCGACAACTTCGATAGATATTTTTTTTGCTGCAGCCAATTCAAACAAAGTAGATAATACACCTCCTCCAGTTGGACCCATTGTCAATTCTCTGAAAATCAGACTATTTATTTCAACAGGGTGATTATTGGATGGAAACGAATCATATGATTTATTTTCGTCTACTTCTTCTGCAAATTTCTTCAGGTGTTTTCTGTAATAATTTGTAAACAAAAAAATAGAAAATATTATTAAGGACACAATGAAGTAATTTGTTAGCTTCAAGTCTCTCTTTTCTTTTTTTAATGCTGCTAAAGAGAAACTATTATCATTCATTTTTGGATTTGTGAAATACTCTGAAGAAAAAATAGTCCTTAATTTCATCTCATTTTTCTTAGATAAATTTGAAGATTTAAAACTTACAGTATTATTATTCTTTTTAAAGTCATATTTATTTGAATTGAAAGGCCATTCTAATGCGTAATATGGATTTTCAGAAACTTCTTTTGTAAATGTTTGGGTAATTGAAACTTTACCCGGTGATTTATCCCAATCATTCGATAAATATATCCAGTAAAACTGACTGTCTTGAGGACCAGAAGTAAAAGGATTATCCAAAGAATATTTTATTGTAAAAGTTTTGGCTTCGTCCGATGAACTATGGTACAGGTAAATTCGGTAAGATCTCTTTCTCTCATCAATTAAAAATGTACCTTTTTCTTTTGTATTAGTATTTACATAAGGTGTTCCATTTTCAAGCACTTGTATATCAAAGATTCTATCAAAACCTTTTTTAGGAATCACCTGATAAACAAATGTATAGTCTCCTTTAAAACTAAATTCTCTTTTCTCAATAAAATCAACAGTTCCATCTTCGTTTATAAAGGATTGAATATCCGTTGATAATATTTTATAAGATTTAGCAAGAATAGTTGATGTGATAATAGCTAAGATAAAAATTTGTTTAAGTGCTTTTTTCATATACCTTCCCTTTTAATGTAAAGTAAACTTTACACATATAAATATCAATTGTAAAATTTGAGATGGTATTTCATTAAAAATCCAACTGAAATGAAATAATTAAAAACGTAAAAATAATCAACCAAGCTGCTAAAAGAAATATAAGTATTTTATAAGAAGGCTCTCTTTTCAATTATTTTTCCTCTATTGCTAAAATCTTTACAATGGTTGAACCTATATTTTTGACCATATGTTCAGTTCCTGCATCTTGTTTAGCCATGTACCCGGTATCCAGCTCAGCTTTATTTACAGTTCCATCAGGTAGAGTAACCTGCATCAACCCGCCTTGGATAACATAGTACAACAAGTTTCCATGATAATGCATTTTATCGCTTATTCCAGGCTCAAATACAACCATCATAACGATATAATCATCATAATCGCCTACCACGTCATAAATTTCAGGTGAAACGATTTCAGGGCTATTTTCGGCACGTTTTTTAACTTTGCTTTGTTCTGAAGAAATTTTATTTCCAATACTTATGGGCGTAACGCAAGAGTAGATTATAAAAATAATAGTAATAGCTAATATTTTTCTCATCAAACCGGAGAAATAATATTGCTATCTTTTTTTGAAAAAAGGATAAATGTAGATACTAAAAGTGTGAAAATTGCATAACACAACAAAAATAAGTACATAGAGGGTGAAAAATATCCTAATTGAAGACAAATTATTATTGCTAAGGATCGAATGAACTCTACTTTAAACCCTATACGCTTTCCATCAAGAATAAAAGAATTTGTAATAGCAGCGGTGACAACAAGTAAAATAATACCTATCATTTCAGCGTATACATAATTTTGCACATTATATAACATAATTAACGTCATAATATTTATAATTGTAAATTGTGTTCCAGCAAAAATTTTTTCTCTAATTGAAATTTCAGGATCATATTTTTCAAAGCTTGATAAGTCATTTTTATCTATAGGATACTTGATAGATACATCATGAGGCCTCCAGCTTGGAGGTGAAAACCAAACCCTTAATTTATCGGACCATTTAGTGGTATGATAAGAATCAAAAATCATTTGATAAAAAACCTCAATATTAGCCCAAAAAGGATTAAAAGTTTTTAAAGGTTTAACAGTTCCATAAACTGGTTTTAGATCTAATCTCTCATCAATAAAGGTACCAAAAATTCTATCCCAAAAAATGAAAACACCGCCATAGTTCGCATCTAGATAGTCATCGTTTTGAGCATGATGTACCCTATGGTTGGATGGAGTAACAAAAATATATTCTAAAAATCCTAATTTACCAATATGCTCAGTATGAACCCAAAATTGATAAATTAAATTTATTCCAGCAACAGTTACATAAATATGAGGAGGAATACCAATGAAAAATAGCGGTAAGAAAAATACCCACTTCCATAAAAAACCAGTACTTGTTTGTCTCAAAGCCGTTGAAAGATTGAATTCTTCCCCATGATGATGAACTACATGTGTTGCCCAAAAAACTTTTATTTCATGATGAATACGATGCATCCAGTAATAACACATATCATATAATACAAAAGCAGTAACCCAAACCCATATTTGCTCACCATTAAGAAGATTTAAATTATAATGTTCAGCAACAGCTTTATATGCTACATACTGAAAACCCAAACCCAGTACAGGAACAAACCTACTTATTAGTCCTAATGATAAGCTTGTAATTACATCATTGATTCGATAATTATTATTTTTGGTTAAAATACCATAGAAAAACTCAATAAGAATTAATCCAAAAAAAATTGGTATAGATAGTGTTATTAAAATTGATGAATCCATACATTAATTTAGTAAATCTTTATTTTAACTTGTTCCATTTTTTTTCATACCAAAAAGTTCGACCAAGCGTATCCTTCATTTTAGTGGTTTTTCCATAAAACTTCATCCAATGATCAAACTGCAAATCTTTATGTGTTTTATGTTCGTTCATCCAAGAATAAAGCTCTCCTCCACCAAGACGATAAGAATCATGAATCTGTTCAATAACATGGTCCAAAAATGGTTTATTTATAAGCTTCTTAAGAGGTTGGAATGGATTCTTATTCCATTTACCTAAGATTTCAGCTCTAAGATAATTTCCCATTCCATTAAACCATTTCTGATTCATTATAGCAGTGTGAGCTGGCTTTAAAAAATCTCGATGATGAAGATTATCCATAATGTGTTCACGAAAAGCCTTTTCTTCATCAAATACATCCGGTCCCCTGTTTGGATTCCAATCTTTTGATATACTTTTTCCAAATCTCCTCACATCACTCCAACAAAACCAAGAATTATCACTCATTCGGAAACGTATGTGTCCGTGTTTCCAATGCTTATTTTTATAACCTCTTTTTTTAAAATTTTTAAAGCAACCTGTCATTCCCAATGATATAACTATTGGTTCTTTATCAAACAAAAGCTTTAACTCTTTTCCTCGGCTGACTGCGCTAATATTTTTTCCTATTAAGTCAACTTCTTCAATGAGTTTTAGTTTATTAGTTTTAAGAAAATTTACATCAACAATACGACGATGTTTATTACTCTCAGTTACAAATTCTGCTGTTAACTTAACTTCAGATATTTCTGGCATTATAGGCTTAAGGACTGGACAATTTGTCCTTGATTATCTTTTAGGTTGACTATGATTTCATTTGTCAGTTTATTCAGAAGAATTTCACCATAATTTTCATCCACGAATGTTGGTCCAATTCTTAAAGGGCCTGCTTCTTCATCATTTGCGAAAGATAGATTTAAACTGGATGATGTCATTTCGAAAATATTTTTTCCTAAATCTGTAGTTAATTGATATACTCCTGCCCGATGTCTATCACCTGAAATGAATAAAACTTCATTTGAAGATGATTGATTGATTAAATCTATAAGTTTTTGACGTTCATGTGGTAAAGTCTTCCAAGCTTCCCAACCATGTCCCATTGCTAAAAACTGAATAGACGAAACAATAATTCTATGATCAACCTGTTTTGTCATCTTTTCCTCTAACCAATTCCATTGTGAGTCCCCTAACATAGTCGTTGATGAATCTGTCTGAGGAAGATAACGCTCTTTTCCAGGAGCTCCCCTTTCATCTGTTGGAAGCAAAGCATCTCTAAAATATCTTGTGTCTAAAAACAACATTTGGACTTTAATTCCATCAATATTTTCAATCCATTCAAAGTATAATCCTGGTCTTGATCTTCTAATATCGTTTTCAGATATGTTCCAAAAATCTAAAAATAACTGTTCAGCATCTTGTTTATAAGCATATTCTTTTCCAGCATCATTTAGTCCATAGTCGTGGTCATCCCATATAGCCTCAATTGGAAAATTTAAATTTAATCTGTCAAAATTTTCTCTTTGCTTATCATATGCTTGTCTTAATTCTAATAAATCTTCACGCTCTGAATCTCCATAAACATTGTCACCTAACATTAAAAATAAATCATATCTTTCCGATTTGATGGTGTTAAAAATAGGCATTGAACGTTCCTGAGTTAAGCAAGAACCAAAACCAATACTGTAAAAATTAGGATTTTTAATATTTTCTGTTTCTTGATTATCATCACAGGAAACAAGTAATAATAAAGTTGTAAAAAGTAATTTTTTCATTTTAGTATCCTCAATTTTCAAAAACTTAAATCTTATTTTTTAATTACGCAATGAAGGAAATAATTGCTATAATTAGCGATGAATAAAAAATTAATAATTGCAACGCTAATATTGGCTAGCAATATTTTTGCTCAATCGTTACCTAAAAAATCAGAGTTTGATAGTAGCTGGAGCAATCCTAGTAAACGTCCTGACCACATTCTTTTAAATTTTTCAGATGAT
>MDTB01006358.1_pt1 | contig 31117 bp, 52 predicted proteins | sample 811161 | NCBI WGS metagenome assembly MDTB01 (sample SAMN05326650, study PRJNA326480) | marine metagenome | isolation source: seawater | place: Mediterranean Sea | collected 2009 | reverse complement strand
TAAGATTGACTGGCCTTCTGATAAGGTCCATACTTTTAAAGATCCAGGTTTTCCTTATCCTGTTAGTACAGGTGTTACCAAGAATAGTCGCAAACGTACTATAAAGTCATTTGTAAACCATTGGGATGTTTGTCTTAGTAGTACTAGTTGTGCAAAGGTTCTAGCCAAACGTGGCATCTCTGTGCATTTCTGTATCGACAACGATGGCACAATTATTCAGCTCCATGATCTTAACGATTCTTGTTGGCATGCTGGAAATAGAAATGTTAATAAATATTCTATTGGCGTAGAAATTGCTAATGCCTATTATCCAAAATACCAAAACTGGTATGTAAGAAACGGTTTCGGCGAACGGCCAATTATGGAAGGAGCTTTAGCTCAAAATAAGGTATTAGATCCTTTTACTTGGTTTTACCCTGCTCAACTTGATGCACTAGACGCACTTTGGAAAGCTGTCCATGAAGGTTGCGGAATACCCATGGAAGCTCCGGACACTAAATGGGCTTACGATGCAGATTGTGCAGCAGGGAGATTTAAAGGGTTTATGAATCATTTTCACTGTTCAAAGAAAAAAATAGATGTCGGCGGATTGGACATTGAACTAAGGTTGAAGAACCTAAAATAAAAATGTAAAAAATCTCCAATAGAGTTACAATAACAAATAACTATGGAGAATCTATGAAAATATGGGACTATAAAAAACGTAACCCTAGTAATCCCTCACATAAAGCAGCTACAAAAGGTATGAAGGCTCCATTTAAATGGGCTGGTGCTAAAAATAGAATGTTTGAACGGTACATGGCTAAGGGCTTTTTTACTGCTGATGAGCCGAAAGTCTTTATTGACATGTTTGCAGGAACTGGCATAGTTGGACAGTGGGTAGCTGCAAACTATCCATCTACTACAATTGTCTTGAATGAAACCTGCACTGAAATAATTTCGATGTATCGGCAGATGCAAAAGAAAACGTATCCGCAGTGGGAAAAAGAGTATAAGCAGCATGTCGCTATGTATTCTAAGCTAAATGTTGAAGATAGAAAAAAGTACTACTATGATGTTCGCAACAGATACGCTTTGGCTTATGACACAATGACACCAGTGGAGGAAGCTGCTGCTCTGTTCTACATGTTGCAGACAGGCTTTAATGGTATTTGGCAAACTTCTGATAATTTTAATAATAGGTATGCGTCACCAGCTGGACTCATGACTTGGAAACCTAACGGTTCTCTATTTGACTTTGCTAAAATCAAAAACTATGCTGAATACTTAGATCGCTGCGTTTTACTTAATGATGATTTTGAAAAAACAGCTTGCTTTGTTGGTTCTGACTCTTGGTTCTATGCTGATCCTCCATATCGCCAATCAAAAGCAAAGTACGCTTCAGCTGGGGATTTTACAGAATATGATCATGTCCGTCTCTGCGATTTTTTAAAGTCAGCACACGACAGCGGTGACAAATGTTCTTTAAGTAACCGTGAAGATATTGCTTTTGCAGGATCAGCTATTAGAAACGCAACAATGCAAAATACAGTTTCTATGGGTTGGTTTGCAGATAAATTTAACGATGATTGGAATGTTAGTTATTTTGATGTCAAATACACTGCCGGTCGGCACAATAAAGGAAAGGCTGGCTGTGAGGTTCTTATCAAAAATTATTAAGGAGAAATAATGAAATCAACTATTTGGCTAATAGATATCGATGGCACTGTCTGTGAAGACATACCGAATGAAGAATCATATCGTTTTAAAGTAGCTGAACCTCTTTTCGGAGCGTTAGAAAAAGTAAAAGAATTCTATGATAGAGGCGACAGAGTAACATTTTTTACTTCTCGGACGTCTGATCATGCTGAAGTAACTGAAGCCTGGCTGGATAAGCACGGCTTTCCTTATGAATCAGTATGCTACAATAAACCTAGAATTAACGATGGCGAACAGTATCATTGGGTTGATAATAAATCTGTATTTGCATCATATCTTCCAGAGGGGCTTAGATGAAACAAGCAATCGATTTGTACGAAGACGGAATCGGAACTGTCGAATATGTACAGCACATGGGCGAAGACATAACTATTGTAAATAGTGCCCGCGTGAGTTTTGGCAAACACAAGGAAGAGATGGATGAAAAAGACAGAAAACTTATCAAATACCTCATCCGACACAGACACACCTCAACCTTGGAACATAATCTTATTACATTCAGGTTTGTGGTACCTTTATTTGTGCGTAGTCAGCACCATCGCCATCGAACTTGGTCTTATAATGAAATTAGTCGCAGGTATACTGCAGAAAATATAAGGTTTTATGAACCCGAATCTTTTCGTACACAGCATAAATCAAACAGGCAAGCCAGCAATGCAGATGATTTAGATAACCCTATTTTGTTTCCAGATCTTTCCGATTCTGATTTCGGCGTTGGAGCGTCACAGGTGGTCAAAGAGCACCATCAGAAATCAGTTGAACTATATAACTTATTAATGGCTAATGGGGTTTGCAGAGAACAGGCTAGAGGAGTTTTACCTCAAAATATGTACACAGAATATTATGGAACTGTTAATCTTAGTAATCTTCTTAAGTTCATTGATTTACGAACACACGCGGGTGCGCAGTGGGAAATTCAAAAAGTCGCTGAAGCCTGTTTGGAAATAGCTACTGACCTGTATCCCGAAACTGTTGGTGCTTATCGAGCGATTCGGGAAAGAGAAAATAAATGAAAATCGGTGATTTAGTAAGGAGAATGCCTAAGTGGGGTGATTGGGTTAAACATAATCCTTGGATGTATACCGATAATGATTTAGAAGTTGGGATTATTGTAGCCGCTGCCGGCTCTATTGATTATCAAATACTTTGGCCTTCCGGTAGCCTTGAATGGTATGCCGAAAATTATGTAAAAAAAATAAATGTAGAGCATTGAACCATGAGACCATATTTCAAAAACCTTGCTAAAAAAACATCAGACGTAGTATCAAATCCTCATATTTATTGTTGAGTTTCGTTCTGTCTTTGTGCAATAAATTTGGAGAAATTTCATGAGTGGTGATAATAACGGTTGGGGCGAATACTCAAAAATGGTCTTAAAAGAACTTGAGGTTCTTAGTCAAGGAATGGCTTCTTTAAAAGCAGACATGGAAGGCTTAAAGAGAGAAATGGCAGAATTAAGAGCTAAAGAAGACCGAGTAAAAGAATTAATAGAGTGGAAGAGAAGAGTTGACGACGTAGCCTCTCCTCTGCAGCTTAGAGAATTACAGAAAGAAGTATCAAGGCTTCAGGATTTTAAAGTAAAGGCAACAACAGCATTTGTTGGCGCTCAGATGGTTATAGCTGCAGCTTTTGCATTAATAAAGTTGTTTTAAACAAATTTTTATAAAACACAGATAACTCCTGTATAATCTAATAGAACTGATTATGCGGGAGATTTTTTATGCCTGAAGGCCCTGAAGTTAGAAAAATGGCTCAAGACCTTGCGAAGGTCTGGTCAGGAAAAACATTGCTTGAAACAAATATTTTGTCTGGTAGATATACAAAGAAGCCTCCAACAGGCCTTGATGTATTTTTAGGTAGCTTACCAACTAAAGTTATCGGAGTTGGAGTACACGGTAAGTTTCTTTACACTATACTTGAAAACGAAACTTTTGCATGGTTCACAATGGGGATGACTGGCAGTTTTTCGCAAGAGAAAACCAAGCACTCAAGAGTTGAGTTTGTTTTTGCTGACGGCAAAACTTATTTCACCGACATTAGGAATTTTGGTACGGTAAAATTCGTCCGCGGCAAACATAGGATGATTGAGAAATTAGAATCCCTGGGACCAGACCTTTTAGCTGAAGAAATAACTGACGAAGAGTTTGTACTTAGGATGGAAGCAAAAGCAAAATGGCCACTCTGCAAAGTACTAATGGATCAGTCGGTTGTTGCTGGAGTTGGCAACTATATTAAATCCGATTCTTTATGGCTAGCAAGACTAAGCCCTAATCGATTAGTGAGAGATTGCTCGGAAGCAGAATTAGTTAATCTAAAAAATTGCATTAGAAGGGTAATGCTAGAAAGCTTTTCTTCGGGAGGAGCAACTATTCGTACATACAAAAATATGGATGGCTCTAAAGGAGAATATGCTTCAAGGTTCCTGGTATACAATAGGAAAGAAGACTGCGATGGTAATCCTGTGACGAAGGAACAAACAGCAGACGGTAGAGCTTCCTATTGGTGCCCAGCTGTTCAGTCATGAAAATAGGTGATCTAGTAAGGTGTAGCCCTGAGGACCGCATAGGAATTATTGTTGATTGGTATGTAATATATGATAGGTTTGGTGATGCTGTTGAAAAACTTGCTGTCGTTAGCTGGAATTCATGCACGCAACCAGAACATGAGTACCCAGATATGTTGGATGTGATATATGGAAGTAGGTAGCTTAGTAAGACACTATGAATTGATAGGGATTGTGATAGGTACTAAACATGATAATTTTTCGCAAATATACTGGACGGATGTAGATGAGCCAGGGGGTTCAATTATTGTTTGGTGGGAAAATATCGATGTTGAGGTGATAGGGTGAAGTATAAAACTATTTTAGCAGACCCTCCGTGGAAGCTCTGTACCGGAGGCCAAAAATCTTTAGCTGTTCATACACATTACCCGGTACAAACTAAAGACCAGATTATAACAACGATGACCGAATGGTTGTCACAATACGAGGTAGCAGATGAAGCTCACTTATATCTATGGACGATTAATTCTTATTCCGCCGGAAATTCAAGAGGCATTCTTGATGCTGTTGACGTTTGCAATGCTTTGGGCTTCAGAGCAGTTACCAACATAGTCTGGACAAAACCACAATCTAACCCAACCCCTTATGGCCAAAGAGCAACTGAGCTTTGTTTATTCGGAGCCAAGTGGCGAAAAGGAAAACACCGAGAAGTAATGTATAAGGGAACAGATAATCCAGAATGCGTAGCAAACCCGGGACTAGTTAGAAGTACTGACTGGTTTACAGCTTCTCGTAGAGAGCATTCTAGAAAACCTGATGACTTTTATGATTTTATTATGCACAGGTCTAAAGGGCCATATCTTGAATTGTATAGTAGAACAACACATCCGGATTGGCACGTAGTAGGAAATCAGACAAACACATTTAAATTATAAAAAAATAAATTTTAAGCTAAAATAAAAAACTAATTACTATCAGGAGTAAACATGTCAGAAGACACAACGACAACCTTTAACCTTTCAGATACGGCTATTGCACATATTGCAAAAATTCTACAAGTTGCAATTCTTACAGGGACAGATATTTCTGATAACCTACGACAATTTGAATTGACTACTGACGAAGATGGGAAATTGACTGTTTCAGAAAACTTTGTCAAGACTTTTAATGATAACGTCGAAAAGATGATGACAGAAGTCCAGGCTCAGCAAGAAACAATTACTAGCGATGCGGTGACAGAGCAGATCGGTCTATTTGAATAAATGGAGATAAAATTTGGCCAAGTCTTACGCACAGAATAAAAGGCTAAATTCACTGGCCAAAAGATATTTTTCAGACCATGATGCATATTTAGAAAATCTGGATCTAAACGAGTATTACAATCTTGATCTTAGAGACTTTGTAGAAAAAATCCTGATTGAAAAATGTGGATATAAAAAAGACGAGCAAGAGTTTAAGGTACACCGTCCAAGAAAGATTGGGAGAAGACCAGAAAAACGTAAGGCTGGTCAGAGACCTCCTAGGATTGGCGAAAAAGTTCCAAAAAAGCAGAAGCATGCTACAACAGACTTGGCTAAGAAGACGGAAGAATTAGACATACAGCTTCCAACCGGAAGCCAAAATATGCCTTTGTGGAAGAAGAGACTTTGGCGTAAAATCATGATGGCAGTCCACCCAGATAGGATAGATACCGTTTCGGTTGATGAAAAAGATAAATTTCAAAGGGTTAAGATAAGAGAATGTTTGCAATCAAATGATACTGATGCAATGATAATTGCTTCCGCAAAAATTCTATCGATCGATGCGGAAATGCCAAACATGGAGCAGGAAAGAAAAATGCGAACTGCAATTATGGAACTAAAGAAAAAGAATCAAGATATATTTGAAAGCGCTCCTTGGATTTGGGGTGAATCATTTACAAGTCCTTCTATTAGAGCAGAAGTTATAAAAGCAGTCCTTATCAATAATTCTATACAGCCTCCACCAGATAATATAATTTTAGAATATGTTAAGAAAAATATAGGAGGTGAGACTTGAAGAAAGAAGATCATGAAAAGCTTCTCCAAGGCCTAACTCAAATACAGGCTGATCTTGCAGAATATATCGGTGATACAACTGGTATGAATGCAAATCAACATATAAAAAGAGCGGAACGTGCAGTTCGAGCCGCTTTAGAGACCTTAAAACCTTAATCCGGGAAATAACATGCAGCCATGGGAAAAAGAAAAAACTACAAAGAAGCAGCCTAAAAAAAAGAAGGGCCGAAGCTTTAGGCAGAAGCTTGGTTTGGCCGCAGACGGAATAGTACTTGGCACCGTATGCTGTAGTGTAATTTATGGTTCTTTATTATACGAATGCGCTAAGCATACCGTTTTAAAATTTGCTGGAAATATATCAAAATAAATCCCAGAATTTCTATAAAATCGGCTCCAGCGAGTTAAATTATAATGTACACGCTTATAGGAGCAATTTAATATGAAACGACCACAACGCTTTGTTGGGCTTCATGCCCATTCTGGATTCAGCACATTTGACGGACTGTCATATCCCCAAGATCACATCGATTACGTTCGGCAGAATAACATGGATGCTTGGGCCTTAACAGATCATGGCCACATGAATGGATTTGCTCATGCTTATCTTCACGCTCAGAAACTAAATAAAGCCGGCGCCAACTTTAAGTTTATTCCGGGCTGCGAAATGTATGTTCATCCAGACCTAGATGTCTGGCGGCTTGATTATGAAATTAAACAAGCTGCTAAACGTGGGGATGCGTCTGCTCTTAAAGTTCTTCGAGAAGAAAGAGAAAAAATTCAAACACCACTTGTAGCAATAACGGATGGTGATGACGAAATCGTGGACATCGCTGTAGACTCCGCTGGTCAGACTATCGAAAATGAAGAAGAAACAAAGTCTGGTAAATTCTTTGATCCGATTAAAAGACGGCATCACCTCGTTGTTTTGCCTAGAACATCTGTTGGACTTGAAAGACTCTTCGGTTTAGTCTCTAGAGGTTATTCTGAGGGCTTCTATCGTTTTCCCCGTGTAGACTACAAGATGATTAAGGAAGCGTCGAAAGGTGGCCACCTAATGCTCTCTACGGCATGTTTAGGAGGGCCTTTGTCTTATGAAGTTTTTAAACATCTTCAAGGCATTGAATTTGACAACCTTTCGCCGTCTCTTCTAGATGATCAGTCAATCATGGAAAAGGTCATGTTGGGTATTGGGAACAGCTATGGGCAACTAGTAGACTCGGTGGGTGATGCAACTTTTCTTGAACTCCAATTTAATCGTTTGCCAGCTCAACACCTTGTTAATCGAGCTTTAATTGAGTTTGCTAATAGGAACTCTTTACAAGATCGCTTAATCGTTACTTGTGATAGCCACTATTCCTCACCGGACCACTGGAAAGAACGTGAGCTTTATAAGAAACTTGGTTGGCTCAATTATAAAGACATTGGACCAGATAGTCTTCCAAATGCTAAGGAAGATCTTAAGTGTGAGTTGTATCCAAAGAACGCAGAACAAGTCTGGGATTCTTTCTTAGAAACGACAAAGGACTTTGATTTCTATAACGAAGAAGACGTTTGTAATGCCATTGAAAGAACACACGACATTGCTTTTGAAATGATTGGCGACATTGACCCAGATTGCTCGATGAAGCTTCCTTCTTATACAATCCCAGAAGGTAAGACCGCAGATCAGGCTCTGATTGAAGCAGCTAAGATTGGTATTGTCCAAAAAGGCCTTCATAAGAAACCGGAATATCTTAGTCGACTCAAAGAAGAGCTTAAGATTATCGCTGATAAGAAATTCTCAGAATACTTTTTGACCACTAAAGCGATTATTGACCTTGCGAAAACCCAAATGCGGGTTGGGCCTGGTCGTGGCTCTGGTGCTGGATCTCTTGTGAATTATGTTTTAGGGATTACAGACGTAGACCCTCTAAAATATGGACTGCTGTTCTCTCGTTTCATGGATCCAACAAGGACAGATTTCCCAGACATCGATACTGATGTAGGCGATCGAGATAAATTGCTCGAGCTACTACGTGATAGCTTTGGTAAAGACAATATTGTTCCAATCTCTAACTACAACCGATTTCAGTTAAAGTCTCTTGTAAAAGACATCTCTAGGTTTTATGGAATTGAATTCCAGAAGGTCAATAAAGCTCTTGGTCCACTAGATAAAGACATTCGCCGAGGACTAAAGAAAGATAAGGTTAACGTTAACGGTCCGGTTACTCCAACCTTGGAGTGGGCTCTTGAGTATTCTGAATCTTTTCGAACACTAGCAGAAGAACATCCGGAGATTATTGAGCATGTTGGTGTTTTATTTCAACAAAACAAGTCGCTTGGCCGGCATGCTGGTGGAGTTATCGTTTCAGAGCGAGTAAAAGAGCGCATGCCTCTAATTCTTTCGAAAGGCGAACTTCAGACTCCGTGGGTTGAAGGTGCATCGTATAAACACCTTGAACATTTTGGCTGGATTAAGTTTGATTTGCTCGGTCTGGAAACCTTGAGAATTATCGATAGAGCTATTGAACTAATCCTTCAGCGAAAGCACGGAATTGAAAGCCCAACCTATGCTGATGTAACAAAGTGGTTTGAAGAAAACATGTCTAATGATGCTCTTAACTTTGATGACCAAGAAGCTTACAAAGTCTATGCAGACGCTAAGTGGGCAGGCGTATTTCAGTGCACAAACCACGGTGCGCAACAATTGTTTAAGCGTGCAAAGCCGACGTCTATCGAAGAAATAGCTGCACTTACTGCTATCTATCGGCCTGGTCCTCTTGCTATGAAAATTGATAAGAAGTATTTGAATTCTAAAGCTAATCCCGAAGAAGTAGTATATAAGCATCCCCTTCTAGAGGAGATCTTATCACCAACCTTTGGCCACATTGTATTCCAGGAACAGACAATGGCCATTGTAAACAGGGTCGCAGGTATTCCTTTGGAAGAGTGCAACTCTGTTCGTAAAATGATGAAACCTCAACAGTCTTCTGGAGATGCAGCTAAGAAAGCTAAAGCCTTGGAAAGTCGTATTATCTCAGGCTTTGTTGATAACGGAATGGAATTAAAAGATGCAAACGAGCTATACGATGACATCATGAAATTCACTGCTTATTCCTTCAATAAGTCTCATGCTGTGTCTTACGCCATTAATTCATATTACTGCGCATGGATGATGACATATTATGAAGAAGAATGGCTCTGCGCTTATCTGGAGTCCATGGAAGGCAACGCTGATAAACGAGCAAAGGCTTTTAGCGAAGTTGCTTCACTAGGCTATAAAATTGTTCCTCTAGATATTAACGAAGCTCAAAAGTCTTGGACTATTTTAGATGGCAAGCGTTTTATGCCTTCCTTTATGTCTTGCAAAGGTGTAGGAGAAGCAGCTGTCGATGAGATTATTGCAAACCGTCCGTATGCAGATGTTAAATCAATGCTTTGGACCGATGAAGGAAAATGGCGACATTCTAAGTTTAATAAAAAGGCGATGGAGTCACTTATTCGTGTTAGAGCTTTTGAGTCTACTGGAATGATTGGCAGAGACTTTGAGTCCTATAAACACATGTTGGAAACATTGGTTCCAAATTGGAGTGCACTTCGAAAATCTCTAAAGAGAAATAGGTGGGAAGGGTTTGAAAATTTCAAAACAGCTCTTGATGATAATCTAGGGCTCCAAGAATTTACAAAGCGAGAAATCATCCTTAACGAAAATGACCTCTTTGGATATGTTAGTCCGGAGACCATTATTACGGAAGAGCAAATCCAAAAATTGGCTAGTAAAAACATTCCTCCTATCGGTGAATGGAAACGAGAGTGGTTGCACTGGTTTGTTCCTACTCAAGTTACTCCTAAAAGAACTAAAAACGGAAAGTATTATCTGCGAATGAGAGTTTCTTCTAATGATGGTAATAGTGAATGGTTAAATTGCTGGGGCTGGAATGGCCGGACAGCTGTTGAACCTTATACAATCTGTGTTGCCATTATTCAAAACCAGGAAGGGTGGGGTAAATCTTGTCGCTGGTCTAAATTAAAATTAATGTAAATATTACTGCTATTGCTTATAATAATAGAAAAGGAGTAAGAATGAAAAGATACCATTCTCTAAATGAAGCTTTTGTTGAATCTCTTCGAGAGCTTAGAAATAACCATAGTCTAGTTAATTCACGGGGCACACTGCAGCGTGAAATCTTATGGTACAGTATGGTTATTGAAGACCCAACTGCACTTTCAATAAACGTCCCAGCTAGAAGATTTAAGCCTGAGTATGGTGTAGCAGAATGGCTCTGGTACCTTTCTCAAGATCGAGATGTAAAGAACATAGGGAAGCTTGCTTCGATATGGCAGCGGATTGCTGATGAAGTCAATGAAGTAGAGTCAAATTACGGATATTGGCTACATGGACTATATAATTCAAAGACTCATCTAAACCAATGGGAATGGGTTAAAGAAGAGCTTTTAAGAGATAGAGATACAAGGCGAGCCACTATTACGATCAACCAGCCAAACCACAAGGGAAAAAATAATAACGACTATCCCTGCACTCAATACGTTCACTTCTTTATTAGAGACAATAAATTACATCTCGGCGTTAACATGAGATCAAACGACGCTGTGTTTGGCTTCTGTAATGATGTCTTTACTTTTTGTATGTATCAGCAGGCAATGCTTAACGAACTAAATCAGTATATAGCTGCAAATGGTGATCCTAAAGAACTTATAGAACTTGGGCATTATTACCACACAGCTGGCTCTTTCCACGTTTATGAAACACATTTTTCAATGATGGATAAAATCCTTGATAACTATGCACAAAAAGTTTTAAAAACAGGCTATCCAGAATTGAAAAAATACAAATTGCGTGATAATATAACTGTTGAATATGCTAAGCTAAATCCATTGAGCTTTTCATTACCAACTAGAGATATGACTAAAGAACAAATTCAAGACTTTGCTAAATCAACCATGGAGGACATGTATGTCTAATATTCTAAAACAAGCTGATGAAATTATTAACAATCGATCTGAAGAGAAGCAGCGACAGTACGGCCCTCTTGGCGAAGGCTTTGAGAGGGCTGCAATGGTTGCTAGTGGAATGTCTGGTAGAACTTGGAATGCTGATGATATTTTTATCGCTATGATAGCACTTAAATTCTCAAGACAATCATATAATTTTAAAGAAGATAATCTACTTGATGCCGTTGCTTATATTGGTGGCTGGCAGAATTATATAAACGAACAAAAAACAAAAGCGGGGAACAAGTAATATGAAGATTACAAAGATTAGAGAAGTAAAAACTCCTACAAGAGGAACACCGGAATCTGCTGGTATTGATTTTTATGTACCAGAAGACTTTGATCCTGTGCTACTTGCAGCAGGGCAAGATGTCTGTATTCCGTCTGGGATAAAGGCAAACGTTCCTGGTGGCCACGCTCTTATTGCTTTTAATAAGTCTGGCGTTGCTTTAAAAGCCGGTTTACAAGTTGGCGCTTGCGTTGTTGATGAAGATTATCAAGGCGAGATTCATCTTCACATGATGGCAACAAAGATGACCCGAGTTAAACCAGGTCAAAAACTAGTTCAGTTTATCTTAGTCCCGGTTTTGTATGATGAAGTGGAAGTTGTTGATGAAGGTATTCTTTTTGAAACGGAGACCGAAAGAGGTTCCGGCGGCTTTGGATCAACAGGGACTGAGTAATGGGCAATTTAATTTGGAAATCAAAATCTACAAAAGTAGATCAGCCCTGGGGTGAACAAATTCTATGGTCTGCTCCCTGGGGGCTCCGCGGGAAAGTCACTTATATCGATGCTGGAAACAGGACCAGTAAAAAGATGTATAAACAAAAGCGGGAAATAATATATTTATTATCTGGGAAAGTTCAAGTTATAGCGTATGGAAAAGCTGAGTTTTATGATAATGTTAGGGAAGACGGTGCAAAATGTTACAATCTAGATCCAGGAGATACAGTCTTGATAGAACCTAGTAGTATATACAGAATTTGCGCCGAAGAGGATTCGGTCTTAGTAGAAATACAGCATGGACAAGACTCCGGCGGTGGACTAGTCAGGATCGAAGACGATTATGGGCGAACTTAGTAATTAATCTTTTATGGGAGAAATGTCATGGTTGAACCTTCTTTGGTCACTATGGTAATATACCACGCTAAATGTAACGATGGATTTGGAGCAGCTTATAGCGCTTGGAAGTCATTAGGGAATAGGCCACAATATGTTGCTGCCACACATGGAGAAGCACCTCCAGATGTAAAAGGCCACAAAGTAGCTATTTTGGATTTTTCTTTTGATAATGCCACCACAAAACAGATGATAAAAGATGCTGATGCATTGATTGTTATCGACCATCACAAATCCGCAATGGTAGAATTACACGATATTACAAACACAAAATTTGATATGAGCAAAAGCGGTGCGATGCTTGCTTGGGAGTTTTTTCATCCAGGCAAAGAAGCTCCAAAGTTTATTCAATACATTCAAGACAGGGATTTATGGAAATGGGAATTACCATATTCTAAAGAATTCTCTGCTGCATTTGATATGGTGCCTTGGGAATTTGATGAGTATGAGAAATTTGAAGATGATTCGGTTTTTGATGATGCAGTCAAAAGAGGTTCTTATATTCTGGCTTACAGTAAAACTGTTATAAAAAAGGTGTGTGATAAAGCCACCAAAAGAAAATATGGCGGCCGAGATGTATCTGTCGTCAATAGTTCTCACTGGATGTCTGAAATTGGATCATCGCTTGCAAAAGACTGCGACTTTGCAATGATCTGGTACTATGATCATGAGGAAAGAAACTACCGATGTTCGCTTAGGGCTTTCCATGATGCTGTTGACGTATCGGAGATATCTAAAAAGTTTGGCGGCGGTGGTCATAAAAAAGCAGCCGGGTTCGTGCTACCTATTGAAACACACCCAGACTCAATCTTTGACGTTGAAAAAGTAATTAAGGTTACAAAAAAGAAAAGAACTGTATCTAAAAAGGCTACAGTTAAAAAGCCGCCGGCTAAAAAGGAAACAAAGGATGAGACCTAGTTGGGATAGCATTTGGATGGATTTTGCTCATACAATCTCTAAAAGAAGTTATGACCCGCAGTTTCAAGTAGGTTGCTGTATCGTAACCGAAGATAACTGCCAGGTCCTCGCTGTTGGCTATAATGGTAATCACAAAGGTGGACCAAACAAACGCGAATCAGAGGAACCTGGCCATTCTGGTTTTATTCACGCAGAAATAAACGCATTGATAAAATTGGATTATAATAACCCAAAGAAAAAAAAGATGTATTTGACACTTAGTCCCTGTCGAGCGTGCGCTAAGGCTATAATTAATGGAGGAATCTCCAAAGTTTACTATAAGACTGGCTACCGCGACTGTAGCGGAATTGAACTTTTACAGGACTGTGGAGTGGAAGTTACTAAATTGCCTAATAATTAGCTATAGTATATGGAGATTTAAATGAATGACAAAACCATCCAAAGACTTATTTCAGAGTCAAGTCATCCAGCGACTTTAGCTCTTTTAATAGAAGCGGATGTTGATAAAGCTAAAAAATCTGTTGAAAATATTATTAAAGCAATGGAATCCAGGGTTAAAAACCTTAATAGTGTAATCGGCGGATTGCCTTCTGGAGACTATAAAAAGGCTGCTGAGGAAGCTTTGCAGCTAGCTGTTGATGCAATTAAAGAGCAAGGTGATCAAGTTGCGGATGCATCTGACGCCGAAACAGTTGCTGGGATCAGCCAAGCTATTGACGGAGCTAGCACTGAGTTAAATTACCTTATCAAGCTCAACAAAGCTTTATTAGAGTATTTAGCTAAAGTTGTTGTTGATAATAAGCTTCATCAAACTGATGATAAAGACGTTCCTTTAGAAGTGTGGCTTGATGAAAACCCAGATGTAAAAAAAGGTGCTGAGAAAGACTTAGACAAAGTTTTGAAGGATGTCCAAAAGCCAGCCAAGAAAAACGCCGGCGGATTCTTTAAGAAATTAATGGGTTCATTATTTGGAGCTGTTGAAGACTTAAGTGATGGTATTCAAGAAAAAACAAAGGATATGGTTACAGGTGCTTTAAGCATGACTCCAATGGAAGTTGCGAATGCTGCACAAGCATTTATCAATGCCGGTAAGAAAGACGATCAAGCGGCTGAAAAGATTGATTCAGAAACTGACAAGGTAGAAGACGAAGTACCTGTTGATGAATCCGGGTCGGAAGACGAAGAAGGGTCAGAAGAAGGCGGCTCAGTCGCAGAAAAAATAACTGCAGCCGTAGAAAAAGCAGCAGCTGCCGCTGGTGACGCCGGCAAATTAGTTATAGATAAGTTAAAGACTTTAGGTGTATTTGATAAATTCGCTGAAGCTGAAGTTAATGAAAGCTTAATACATCGCAATTCACTCTATTCTTTACTTTCGGAAAAAAATGAGATCTCGGGAGAAGAATTTGCTCAAGCTTACAAAGAAGCAGAGGAAGAAAACGCCGATGCGTTCGAAGAAACTAATCCTGCTGATTTAGCTAAAGAACTTAATGGCGCACTAGCTGATGCTGAAATTGAAATTGTTGGTTCTGATGAACCATCTGGAGATGATGAAAAAGCTGCTGATGAAGCTGAATCGGAATTAAAATCAGCTGCAGAAGATGCAATAAACTCAGATCAGTCTCCAACCGCAGGGGCTCTCGGAGCACTTGAGGACTGGGAAGAAGGGCTTTCTCCAACTTCACAAAAACAACTTCAAGCAAAAGATAGAATCGGGCAATTAAAAGACTTGGTTAAAACCGGTATTGAAGACGGATCATCAGCGTTAGAGGACAAGGTCTCTGCTGCAATCGACATTTGGGTTGGAGAGCATGAAGAGACACTAGTAAAAAGTCGCAAGTTTGCTAAGAAAAATTTCGATACTCTCAAAAATGTCGTCACACAGATTGTATCTCAATTAGTTACAAAAGAGTCTAAGAATACAATTACGAAACAGTATATTAAGGATGTCACTTTTACATATCTTGATAATGAATTTGGTGTAAATAGAAATCTGCAAGAATCAAAAGATTTAGCTAGACTTCGTAGATTAGCCGGAGTTTGAGCAATGAACAAAAAAAGAATTAAGCAAATTATCAAAGAAGAGTTTCTGCAACGTCTTGCAATCGTTGAATGTGCAGCTAGAATTGCCGAAGCGGAACTCTATAATAAGAAAGGCCAACTACTTATCTCACCAGACCTTAAAGTTAAACACAAGGAAAGTGGATATGAATATACGGTTGATTCTGTAGAAGGCCAGGGTGAAGATGCTGTGGTTAGATTACGCAAGCCTGACATTCCAAGAATTGATGCGCCAGATGTGACCAAGAGAATGAATGAGTTGGACAATGAAGATGCTCCTCCAATAACTCCAATCGAAACGGAAGGTGCTGAGATATTTACTATAACAGCAGAAGAATTCGAAAAAGAATACATTGTTGATTAAGGATTAAAAATGAACGAAAAAGAAATTAAAAACATCATTTCTCTTGCTTTAGGCACAAATGAGCTAAAGGAAGCGTATGTTACTCAATCAAAGAAATATGATTTAAATACTGAACTATTGTCACAAAAAGCAAAAAGTGCACATCAGGAATTGTTTGAAAAGTATTCGAACCAACTGAATAAAATTTCAGCTCAACTCGATGTTGCCAGTCGAGAAGATGCAAATCCAAACTACTCTGAACTTCGGTCGTTAAAGATGGATGAAACGCATAACATAAACGGTTCTTATCTTCACGCACTGTTTTTTGATAACATTAGCGACGTTAATTCAATTGTTATGTTGGATTCACTGTCTTACCTTAGGATCGAAAGGGATTTTGGTGATTTTGATTCATGGCAAGAAGACTTTATCGGTTGCGCTTTAGCTAGTAGAGGTGGCTGGGCTATGATGGTTTATTCTATTCCCCTGAGAAGATATATGAATGTTGTTGTTGACGGTCACACGGTTGGTATACCAGCAGCAACGATTCCCATCATTTGTCTAAATGTTGCTGAACATTCTTACTTTAGGGATTACCTTGCAGATAGAAAGTCATACGTTTATGCAATGATGAAAGAATTTAATTGGGACGTTATTGAACGTAGAGTTAAGAAAGCTGAAAAAGTTGCTAAACTGATGAGTAAATAAAATGAAAATTACAAAAAGACAACTTCGAAGAATTATTGCTGAACGTCTTAATCCACGAAAAATTAAGATGAACGTATTAGATATGGGCTCTCGGCCTAGTGGTGTGAATCTGAATACTTTAAATTCTATGTATGGAAACCCTGGTTTAGATGCAGTCGATCAACTAGTTGAAGATGGCCAAGGTATTTTAGACGAAGAAGAAGGTGTCTTTTATTCAAGAGGCTCCACGGGATTACAAAAAATGCTTCAGAGAAGGGGACTAGCATGAAAAAGAAAAACAGGATAATGGAAATGGCCGGCCTTAGGCATCGGTCAGACTTATTAAGCGAAGGCCTTTTCGACGATGAAGAAGAGGACGAAGGCGGAGAAGACGAAGGTGGAGATGAAGGCGGCGACGAAGACGCCGACGCAGAGGAAGAAGATGCTGAAGAGACGGAAGAAGCTGAAGAGCCTCCCGAAAAACTTTCGGCTAAAGAAATAGCTGAACTTGGTCCCGGAGAGATCGATCAAGAATTAGATAATGTCATGGGAGATATATTTTCCGATAGCGTAAAGTCTACTCAAGCAAAAATGCAATCTGAATCGATTCATAAGAGTAGTCTTAAATCACTTCTTTTTGAAGTAGAAGAATTAGAAGCTTTCGATATGACTAAATTTACTTCTGATACTGCACGCCTCATAAACCACTATGATACTCAACTTGATATTGAAGGAATGCTTTTTAATAAAGCAAAGCAGTTCTTATTAGATAGCTTCGGTGATCAAGGGCAATCTGCAATTGATGAATTTGAAGAACACATGCATAGAGTTCATGGCATTGATCTAACAGATAAGTTTAAAGAAGACACACCTGTCGCAATAGCAGTCGGAGCCGGCGGTGAGGGCGGCGCATAACATTTACATTTCCTCTTTTTTAGTGATAATTTCTCATGAGTAAGTCAAAAAAACGCTATAATTTTGAATCGCGTAAGAGTGTCCATATCGGCATGACACTTGGTACCCATTCTGAATTTAGAATTAACCTACTAAGAAAAGGGTTATCTATGCAGGAAGTGTTAGAAGAATGCGCCGTAAGAATAGCTGCACAAGACAAATACATGGAGAGGCTGTTAGATGAATTGGTTGAAAGAAAAATTACTGGCGAGCGTAAAATTGCTGAATCGGACGCCCAAAGCCTCTACAGACTTATCGACTCTGATGACGAGGATTGAAAATCTTGAAAAAGAAATAGATCAGCTCAAAACCTTAAATTCAACAACTAGTAATAGTGTCAAAACACTTAGTATCTTAATAGATGGATTAGCCATGAATCAAAAAACTATATCCTCTCAGATACAACATGTTATGGATGGCCTTGAAATACTTTTGTCTTCTTTTTATGAGCCAGTCGTGAATAATAAAAATAATAGCGACGAATGGAATTAGGCCGCATAATTATCTTACGAAGCAGTATAACGTTTATGCTGTACCCATAGGAGAATAATATGGAAGTCGAAGAAGTAAGAGAAGCGATCGTAACCAAGGTCGGAAATGCTTTGGAAGACGTATCCCAGATTGAGCTGCCCCAACAACAAAAGCCAAAGGGTGTGCTTGATAAAGTACAAGAAAAAATAATTAGTCGTAAGCTTCTTGTTTTTGGAGTTGCGACTGTGCTTATGTGGTACGGACTTGATTCGGAAACATGGGGTATGATTGCAATGACTTATATTGGCGGCCAAACTGCCATTGATTTTGCAAAAGTTTGGAGAGGCGCTTAAGCCACAAAAAAGGAAATAAAATATCATGTTAGAATCATTATGGAATTTACTCGCTGGTGTCGTGAGCTCAATCTGGGCGCTCGCAGCATCTCTGTTGACATTTGTTTGGGATACGGCGGTATGGCTGCACGTAGAAACACCGAGACTCGAAGGTCTTTTAGTTGGTATATTACTTGCTTGGCTTTTGACCAGAAGAGAATCTCATCCACTTTTAAGGGTGTTAAGTGCACCACTTAAACTAGTTTTAGATATTCTTGATCTTGCATGGGATCAAGTTGTAGAAGTTTCTCATGACTTATGGGGAACAGCGAAGGGTTGGACATTAGGATCTCTTGGCTGGGCATCTGGAAAATTAAAAGGCGCCTACGATGTAGCCATGGGAAAACTTAGATCTACAAAAGAGAATTTGGAAAAATAGGTAATAAAATGCAAATGCTTACTTTGGTATTTTGGAAAAAGGTATGGGGCTGGTGCAAAGTCAATTGGAAATTTCTGATTGGTTTTGCTATTCCGTGTATTATACTTTATGTCCTTAATCAAAAGAAAGCGGTAAAAGTCCTGCAGGCTGGACTTGAATACAGGAAGAAAGAACTAGACGTGGTACAGAGGGCGAGCGACCTTGAGTCTGCTCGGGTAAAACAAAACGCCGAGGAATTTGCGGATCGTGTTGAGGAGGTGAGTAACCGCCACGAGGAAGCATTTCGTAAGCTTACCAAGGATGGTGAAGCCCGGCGGATGGAATTGGGTGGGTCTGACACCGCGGAGTTGACTTCAAGGTTGGCTGAAGAATTTAATTTGGAGAATAAAGATGAGTAAAACATTTCAGCAGAAAAGATTATTAGAATTAGCTGGTCTAAAGGATACAAAGCCAAGGCCATCTAAAATTAATTTACAGGAATCCTATGGAAACGCCTACATTCAATCTCTTATTCTTGAAGAAGAAGAAAAAGAAGAGAAGGAAGATGGTGCAGAAAAAGAAGAGAGTACTGAGAAAGAAGAAGATGATGGTGATATCGGCGAAGAAGGCGATCCATCCCTTAGTGACTCAGACTTAGCCAAAGGATTAAAAGACGGAGCTCAAGCCATGGCTGACGCAGTTCCCTCTAAGTCTAATGAAGACTTTGCTAACATTGTTAATGCTGTTAAAGATGCTGCAGAAGATCCTCAGAAAATTAAAAAGATAGCTGACTTTATTGGGAAATTATAATGATGGTTCTATTGGCCATGCTACTAAATACCGCTGTCGCAGATCCGCAAATAGTTTCTGTTACTGAGGGAGAACCAGCTCCTTTTACAGGTTCTTTGCTGAATGCTGAAGCAGCTGCTAAAATTTTAGTTGATACAGATATCAGATTAGAGCAATGCCGACTTCAATCCGAAAGAGATCTCGCCCTTCAGCAAGCAAATCTTAATTTTACGATTAGAAATAAAGAAGCTGCTCTTGCAGCATGTACACTCCGCTCGACTGAATTGGAAGCGTTGAGAATGGAGCATATTGAATTTTTAGAAAGACAGGTAGTTACTCCAAAGTGGCAGCCAATAGTTTACTTTGTTGCTGGTACGCTTACTGGTGCATTGACCATATATGGGTCTTCCGTTGTATTAAACAATATTGATAGGTGAATAAGATGAACGAAGAAAAGGTAAGAGCAAACATTAGAAAGCTTCTTTTTGAAGATAACTGGGTAGCTAATGCCACAGATGATAAATCTGCTGGTAAATTTGTTATTGATGCTGATGAAGAAATGCCTGTGCCTGTTGCTCCATCTCCACAAATGGCCATGCAAATAAGTACTGATCATCCGCCTATTACTGATGAGGACTACATCCCTACACATGCCACAGAGCTAGCAAAATCAATGTATGCTTTATTCGAAGACTGTCCATCAGACCAGATTGAATATATTTATCGTCAAGCACATAGGTTAAGAGCTCATGCAGAAGAAAGATCCAGCAAATTTAAGGTCGCAGAATCTGAGGTTGATGATTCAATTCCTCTGCCAAAACCAGTTAAAAAATCAACTAGTCGCCCTGAAAGGGTCTAAACAATTTAGAGGAATAAAATGAAAATTACAAAAAGACAGCTAGGGCTGATCGTTAAAAAATTAGTTATAGAAGCATCTGCGCGCAGCAAAGACAATGCTAGAAATTGGAAACAAGGAGACGACTTAGATCTTTCCTATGATGATGATTACATCCCAGATGAAATTCAAGACTTTATGTCTGACGACGAAAAAGAAGAGTTTCTTGGCAATGAGCCAACTCAAAACCCAGGCGTTTACACACTCGATGATATTGTGGATACCAAAATCCTACAGACGAAATCCCCAGCTGGAACGAAAGGATTTATCGATACTACTCTAGAAACACTTAAAAAGTTTTTATCCGATGAAGAGTTTATGGATGAAATGATAAACATCAAAGAGTCTTCGTCTACTTTTTCTGATTTTGAAAGCGTCAGGGACTCCGCACTTGAGATTTGGATCCCCTCGGCTACAAAAATACTTGGTCAAGACGCTAACCAATTACCTGAATTGAAGGATAATAGTTTCATGAATGGTTTCCTTTTTGATTTTTGGTTTACAGCAGCTTATATAAAGCCTGCAATGCGTCAAGTTCGAAAAGGAAAAGATAACGCAGAAATGTTTAGAAGTGTAGCTGATCGTTGGAAATATATGTCTGATCAAAATAAAATCCAGGACTTTATTAAAAATGTTTTAACACCAGCTTTTACATTCCTAACTAGAGATACATCGGTGGCTGGATAATGAGAGTAGCGGATCTTATGAAAGACTATTTTAATGAAAAAATAAACGAAACAGGTTCTAGACCGGTTTCGCTTCTTTCAGAAGCCGCCTTACCAGTACAGACTAGAGCTGGATTAGATTGGGAAGTTATCGGACAACCTAACAGATTTAAGAAATCTTTTAAATTCAAAAAAAGATCTCATCTCCTTAATTTTATAAGTGATGTTTTAGAATATGAAGATAGTATTAGTCACCACGGTAGTATAAAAATTGAATATAAGACAGTCATTATCTATATTTGGACCCATGATTTAGGGGATATTACAAACATTGATAAAGAATACGCTAGAGCTGTAAATGAAATCTACGAGGATAGCAATGTCAATATTGATGAGTAAAAGCCTGGACGGTAAATTTGATGCAGACCAGCCAACTATAGATTTAGAAAATCCTCAAACGTCAATTAAAACTAGGGAGCTGCCGATAAAAATCTCTTGGGACAAAGAAAGCTTTCTTTTTGGCGACCTACTTACGGCTTCTTTTAATAATAATAAATTGAACTCTATGGCAGTTCAGGTTGCAATTTCACCGATGGCTTTATTATTAAGTGGAAAAAAATTACAATTAGTGGAATTTAACGATATCGGCTATAATTATGATATAAGTGAAAAGTGTACTAAAGTCAACGTTTCAAAATCTATAAACGGGTACATTATCGAATTAGTTTTGGAGAATGGCAATGAATAAACTTTTAGGCGTCGACATTGATACTATTATAAAAAGAGTACTTGTTGAAACTTTAGGCGCTGAAAAGGACGTCCAAGATAAAAAATCCAAAGAAATGAAGGACTTCAAAGCGCCACCAGATTCTGGTAAAAAGAAAAGTGACGAAGAGGTTGATGAAGCTGAGGACGAAGAAAGTCCGGTACAAACTCCAGAAGAGGCCGACAAAAGTGTTAAAGCTTCAGATATTGTAGATCTGTTAGGCCGAATGAGATCCGGGCAATCTTTGAAAGATGAGAAAGTTAGAAAAGATTTTCAGGAATATTTTAATGGTTTAGGTGGAGCAGAAAGACTAGCGATGAAAGCCTTTATGGCTGCCATTACAGACATTGTTGCAGGCGAAAACTCTGGAAGTGATATCAAAGATGAACCTACGCCTGAAGATCTTGGCGTTGATATGGAAGTTGAAGACAAGCCGAAAAAGAAAGTAAGGAAAAAGTCTAAAAAAGATGGCGAGTCAAAGAAAGATGATTCTGCTCCAATCGTTGTTGGCGAAGCAGCCAATAAATCCAGAGAGCTTCAAGTATTAAGGAGACTCAAATGAAAATTAGTAAGAAAAAACTTAGAAAAATAATTAAAGAAGAATATAAGCGGATACTACAAGAAAAGCACCATGGTGATATGCACAGATGCATGGACGGAGCTATGGTTCCTTATGAGTCTAATGATTGCTTGGATGACGTAATGAACAGAATCGAAGATGCTGAATTCCATCGAGGGTCTCATAGTTGTGGAACCGAAGACAGAATTTATTATAATGGTTTATTAAAAGGTCTAAGAAATAAAAGAAACAGACTCAAAAAAATTCTTGTACCGCCGGTCGAATTAGAAATCGTAGAGGAGATTCCAGGTGAAATTGACTAAAGCAAAATTAAATAAAATCATTCTTGAGACTGTTGCAGAAATTGATGCGTCTCGTAAACCTAGAAAGAGAAGAAAATCCGTTGGTACAAAAGCGTTCCGCGAATCAACTAGAAAAGCTCTTTCTCTCATTAGTGAGGCTACAGAATTTACCGGTCAAAGTAATTTCAAAGACTTCGACGATGCTATGATTGATGACCTTTTTGATCAGATTAATTCAAAGGATCCAGAAGCTTCTATATACAAAGCAATGGAGTTCACTCCACAAGATGACGATGGCAATGATCTTCCGGCCGTCAAGCCTGATGTTAATAAGGTCGCTGCTTGGCTTGAATCCAAGGGTGAAGCCGCTGTACGTGAAAGAATTAAAATGGTCGGAGGAAAGATCCCAGCTAGAGGATTACCAAAAGCTGATATGCCATTCTTGCCTGGCCCTCCCGATGCATCTGGTAACGTAAAAGATGTTGTCGATGCCTTAACACCAGGTGGTGATTACAATGTTTCTTTTGCTGAATCGAAAAAATCTTCAGATAGTTTGATTGTCGAAAGATGGAATCGCCTTGCCGGTATTAGAGAAGCAGTAACTCCTCCGGCAAAAAATACTCTTGAGCCTGGTGCTGCAGAAACAGAAGAGTACATGAAGTCTGGGCACCCTGAAAATGACGGTGATGATCCGGGTAACGATAATGCAAATGTACAAGTTCCAGCAACAGTAGCTGCTGCAGATGCAGTCCCAACACAATCAAACATATTGTTGCCAAAAGCTTTAGGTATGGCTGTTGCTGGTGTTGAAGGCGGAGACTTAGGAGCTTATTTTTCAACTAATAACGAAATCTTAGATGGCCACCATCGTTGGGCTGCTACATCCTTGAACAATCCCGCAGCTTCACTTGGCGGATTCGCTGCTGTTGATTTAGATGCAATGGGTGGAACAACTCAAGCCCTTAAGCATCTTACTGCTATCGGGAATGCTCTTGGTAATAAAACTAAGACCGCTTAGTGAACCAATGCTGGTGTAAAATAGAAAGGAGGCCTAGCCTCCTTTTTTATTATGTTTTACCAACACGAGGATAATTATAAAATGACGAGGGAGACAAAGATGAAGCTGCTAACAGAATACGCAAGTATGATCACGACTGATGACTTAATGAAAGTCATACAACCTTTCTTGGACTTGGGCCCACTTGTAAAGGGTGAGCTAAAAAGAAATATAATCAACATTAATACTGCTCTAACCTGGGCTTTAGGACCAACTCTTTCCGGTGCAGACTTTAACGCTTTAATGAAAAAGAATTATGAAAAGCAGAAGAAAATCGACGGTGAAGTTGCAAAGTTTATGGATAAATACCCTATGGGAACCGGGGCAAGCGTTATGATGTTTATGGCCAATCCGGGATTAGCGGTTATAAAAGGAACTCGAGACGTATCTAAGAAAGTAACCCCTGAGACTGTCGAAGCATTTATGAAAGAATATGGATTCGATGATCTTGCAATCTCAAGAATCCCAGTTGGAAAGATGATGACCGGTGTCGCAACCCGCGGTGCGGCTGTTGGAAATTTTGCTACCGGTACAGGCAGTGCTTCTGTTCGTGGTAAAAGGGAGGGAGACGATGAAGCAAAATGGTATACTCCTCTCGAAAGATTGTTTTTACTTCAAAACCCATTTAAAGACAGGCATAAAGAATCAGCTTGGCTTAAAGGTCCACTGCTTTTAGAAGCCGAGGGAGATGAAGAATCTAGCGATGAAAAGGAGGATCCAAACCAAGGACAAGCTTTTTTAGATAAGCTAGATGAAAACGGGTTTATGGACGAATATTATCAGAAAATAGCAGTGCCATATATCCAAATTCATCAAGAAAATATTGACGGCTTATTAACTTTAATTGAAGCTGACCTTGCTGACATTGCATTGATTGCAGCTGCGTCAAATATAAAAGATTTTGCTGACGCAGTAAAGAAGGCTCAGGGTGAAAAGTTTAAAGCCATTAACGCAGATTCACTAGTACCCGATGTAGAAAAAAGTATTGAAGATTTGATGGATCCCGAAGAGAAAAAAGAATTAGACAAGCTTTTAAAAGTCAAGAAGAAAAAGGTTGAAGATTTTGAAACTGAAGAAGAATTAAAAGAATATCTTGCTGCCCTTATTTTTGATAAGGAAATAGGTCCAACAAGGGTAACTGCTTTACAATCCTTAGAGCAGGCAGTAGTCGATGTTAAAGATGAAATACTTGGTGATATGGAAGAAAAAGATCTAGAAGACGTCGCAGCTGCCGGACCTATTGGAGCTCAGTTAGCAAATATTATGCAGACTGGATTAAATAGATTAGAACAGGCTCTTTCTAAAATAGCTACGACTGACGTTGCAAAATCAGAAATAGAATAAACATTTGCTGAATATTCGTATAATATGAATACAATATTCTAGCTGAATGGAGATTTTAAATGCAGAATGATGAAAAACGAATGTGGGTTCCAGAAATCGTTTATGAAGAGTATGAAGAGACAGAGACTGGTTTAACAAATGGATTACCTTTTATCGCTTGCCCAGAAAATAAAGAGATGCCTGGGATTCTATTTTTCCTTGGAACTCATGAAACTGGGGACTTCGAGCCAGACATTGAAGGAAATCCACAACCTATCGTTGAGGTTGAAGTTTATCAATATGCCTGTATGAAGTATTTGGAAGAAGAATTGTCTGAGGAAGTTTATGACCAGATTAGAATTGCGCTCGGTTTAGAAACTAAGCTAAAAGCTAGAAAAAAAGGCATAGAAACCAGTAAAAAAATGCTTGAGACTTTAGACGCCCGACCTGAATAAACTTTGTACAAATAACAATTATCTGTGTATAATGATCCTGGGTAATAAAAAAGAGGATTGTTATGGATTATAATTTTGATATTGAACGAACTCAAGCTCTGTCAGCGTGCAAAAGAATGAAGTCTTTTTATACGGACCTTAAGAATCTTTACACGAAGCATAGTATTGATCTTGAAGCTAATCGAGGAAGACGAAATGTCTTAATGTCAGCTCCAATGGAAAAATTTTTAGCAGAAGAAATGAACACTTGTGGTTTGTATAAATCTGTTTTAAATGATGGTCGAACAGGCTGTGCCGATATTTTAGTTGTTCTAAAAAGTGGTGAAAATATAGAACTAGAATGTAAATTGACTAGTCCAACCCAAAGTTCTGGTAGCATCGCTTTCCAAACTGATCATGATACTTTAATGCAGAAAGGGTCTTTAGATTATGTCTACATAATTGCAGATGAAGATTTTGAAAAATTCTGTGTCATACATTTTAAAGGACTTACTGTCGATGATTTTAGGGGCTTGAGCCCCGGTGCTAGAGGTAAAGTTCAAATGTTTAAATATCACGGAATGAAAAAAGCAAATGTTTTGGTTGGGGAAGCTATTTCGTCAACCGATGTTAAGTTGGCAAAGATAAGGTCAGCTTATAAACAGCGGATTATTGAAGCGACAGATGAAGCTACAGCTTGGAAACAAAATCTTCAGGATATGCCGATTTCAAAGAAATATGAAAGAAGCAAGTTGGCTGCTCAGATTACCCGAGCTCAAAATAAATGCGATGATTATCTTAACAAAATGGCAGAAGAAATTAAGATAGCACAAGAGATGAAAGCAAGATACACTTTTCTATACGAGGACATAAAATGAAATTGCATCAAACACTAATCGATAAACTTATTCAGGTCATTGAAGTTAATTCCGGCTGGCCCGAACAAAAAAAATTACGTCTAGCGCTAGCTTCACTTGATTTGGCGGTGTATACTCAACAGAATGGAGCAGAGGTTTTAGTTGACGCTCAGGAGTTAGCAAAGCAAATCAGGAATACCCAATAATTGGAGAATTTATGTTTGATGTTGGAAACAAAGTTTGGTTTGTAAATACCGCTAATCCTGGTGTGAAACTTTTTTTAGTTTCTGAAGAGATTGTTAAAAAGTCGCTAGGCGGTGAAACCAGAGAATATGTCTTCCAAGGTACACATCAGCTTAAAGCCAAAAAGTTTTTAAGTAAAAATTTGTCTGGTGAATTTTTTACAAAAAAAGAAGAGGCTTTTTCTTTTATGCATAATCAAGCCGCTGAAGCCATTCATAGAATGCTTAATGGAGCTTCAGAACAGTATGATGAAACCTATGGTTTACCAGAACCTGAATCTATAGAGAAAATAACAAATGCTTTAAGCAGTCCAAGTGTACCGGACGATGAAGACATAATCGTTGAATTACCTGATGGGACTAAAGCAAGAGTAAAAGGAGGACTAAATGCAAAAAACATTGAATAAAGAAGATTTAGCAAAGCTAAGAAATGACGGAACAATCACTGCCATAGAGGTTGCTGAAATTGTTGGTGATTTGTTAGTTATTACAAATGTTGAAACGAATATAAAAAGAGTTGTTGAAGGACATCCTATCTTGACCGAGGGCACCCGGCGTATTCTTAAGGGATAAAAATGAATGAGAAAAAAGTTAATCTTTACTTTGAAGAAGACTCAACTAAAAGCCTGTTGTCGGGAGTTAGTAAACTCGCTCGAGCTGTAAGAACCACCATGGGTCCGGGTGGAAACAATGTTTTAATAGAACAAGAAAATAGTCGCCCAATTCTTACAAAGGATGGAGTGACAGTTGCAAAAGCTATAAACCTACCAGATCCCTTAGAAAACCTAGGCGCACAACTTGTAAAAGAAGCCGCCTCAGGTGCTGCTGATATTGCCGGAGATGGTACTACAACCGCTACTGTTCTTACGTATAAAATGTTTAAGCATGGAATAAAGATGATAAATTCCGGAATTGACGGAGTTAAGCTTAGACATTCATTACAGCATTGGTCTGAAGCTTTAGAAAAACAGCTCATAGATGCATCAACCCCAGTTAAAAACAATAAACAAGTTTTGCAGGTTGGTACTCTTAGTGCAAACGGAGAACAGGAAATAGGGCAGTTTATTGTTGACGCTATGGAAACCGTTGGTAGAGATGGGATAATTGCAGTTGAAGACGCTAAAGGTTTTAAATCTTATTTAGAAAAAGTAAAGGGTACTCGAATTGATAGAGGTTATATTTCCCCTTACTTTGTTAACGACCAATCAAAGAACGCAGCTGTCCTCGACAACCCGGTTGTTCTTTTAGTATCAGGTAGAATTTCTAACCTCAATGATCTACTTTCGGTTTTAGAGAAAGTACATCAGGAAAGAAAGCCGCTACTTATAGTTGCTGATGAATTAGAAGGCGAGGCTTTAAATGCTTTGGTCGTTAACAATGTAAAAGAACTTCTAAAATGCTGTGCAATCCGAGCGCCTGAATTTGGTAGTGGCCGTACAGCAGCAATGTCTGATTTAGCTATACTGTTGGGAACTCAGGTTTATTCAACAAGTACGACCGATATAACAAAAATCCAGTTATCTGATTTAGGAACTGCAAAAAAGATTACAGTTGGCCGTAACGAAACAATAATCCAAGATCCAGCGGGCTCTGATGAACAGTTAAATAATAGGCTGGAAGAAATAAGAACACTGCAGTCAACGCCAGGCTTAGAGCTTGATGAACGTAAATTATGCCAAAGAAGGCTTAGCCGACTAGCTGGTGGTATTGCTATTATCAGGGTTGGTGGTTCAACTGAGGCTGAGCTCAGAGAACGCCGTGATAGAATTGATGATGCCCTGCATGCTACTAAAGCAGCCGTAAATGGTGGTTATCTTCCTGGCGGAGGAACTGCACTATTAAAATGTTTGCAAAAACTAAAAACAAAAAATCCTGACCCTGGACTAGAGTTACTAAAAGCAGCTTGTGAAGAACCTATAAAACAAATTGCAAAAAACTGTGGTCAAGTTCCTGAATTGGTTTCCGCTAAAGTTTTAGAAACTAAAAAATTTAGCCATGGCTACAATGCTCGAGCTGACGAATACTGTGATTTAATTGAAGCAGGAGTACTTGATCCTACACTCGTAGTAACTTCAGCTTTAAGACATGCAACATCAGCTGCTGTCAACCTACTAAGTATTTCTTGCTCAATAACAAGTGATGGACATAATTAATCTCTACGGTTTGTCAAATGATAGAATTCAAACACCTGAAAGAAAAAAAATGTACGTACTCCCAGCACTTTCGACAGTCTTTTAGTTATTCTAGAAAATTACTCAAACTAAGCGCGTTTGCTTTTCTACACGCTGTCTGGCCGGACGCACTAGTTACAGCTGTTTCAGAAGAGGTGTGCTCTCTTTGCAAAAAAATTAAACAATAATTCCAGAAATCTTTAAGATCTTAGCTGAATAAGTTACATTATATATGTCACATTAACACAAAAAGGGGTGAAAAATGAAACAATACTCGTCTTATCAATCAGCTACTAAACATAAGCTGCTAACTAGGGAAGAAGAGGTCGACCTAGCTCAAAAAATGGAATCAGGAGATTCACGTGCTAGGGAAGCCTTGGTTACCCATAATTTGAGACTAGCTATTTCTATTGCTAATAAATACAGGAACGCTAATCTTCCAATGGAAGATCTAATTCAAGAAGCTAATATCGGTCTAATCAAAGCAGTTGATAAATTTGATTGGACAAAAGGTTTTAGATTTTCGACTTATGCTTGCTGGTGGATTAAACAATGCGTGCGAAGGTACGTCTCAGGAGCTAGTGCTCATGTAAAATTCCCTACAGGCAGCCGTACTTTGATTTGGAAAATAAATAATGTACGGAAAGAATATGAATCAGAATTTAGCGTTTATCCGACTGATGCAGAAGTTGCTACTATTCTTGGAGAGTCAGAAAAATCTGTATCTGAACTTCGACGTGGTATGCAGTGGCCGATTAATTTAGATAGTCCCATTGGTGGAGAAGAAGGCTCTAGGACCTTTGGAGAAACCATTGAAGATGAGGACCTAGCAAACCCTGAAGATCTAATTGATCAGGAGCAGGTACTAAATCTCATTCGCCAAGCGCTTAGTCGTCTCTCAGCTCAAGAAGAAAGAGTTTTGAGATTGCGCTTTGGTCTTTCCGAAGACAGATACAATGTCAGTCAATTTCCAATTAAAAAACTAAATCAAGGAGTAAAATAATATGTCAATGCCTAAAGGAACAAAATTTAAATCTGGTTATGCAACAGTTACTAATACCGGTATGGGTTACAGAGAGATTGCTGAAGTCATGACCGAAGAAGGTTTCAAGATGAACCATGCGACTGCTCGAAATTATTTCTTGAGAGCAATGGAAAAAATCGCTACACCTATGGTCGGAGTCTCAGGCTCAGATCAAGACCCTGCTGAATTAGCCCAAGATCCTCAGTTTCAGGATGCTTTGGTAGAAATACTCAGCAGCGGTAGAGTAAAGGTAAGGTAGTGTTTAACGTTATTTTTGCTGGTATCAGATCAATCGGTTTTCATACTGCGCTACTGGAAAGTTGTGATTGGGATGAAAACCGATGTAATGATGTCATAGAAAAAACGACAGAGTATTTCAACAATTTGAAACTACCAGATATTCCTTGCGACTATAATTTTTTTGTTGATAATGTCGTAAGAGATGGGCTGTTGAAAGAAAATATTGCTGAAGAGCAAGTCGACCTTATAATTAAATTTGTACATCAAAACGCTCAATACGTAGCGAAAATACTAAGTTTACCGGAGAATTAAATGACTAGTTGGGAATATATGCAAAAACGCAGGAAGTGGACTGCTACAAGAATTTTACGTGGAATGGACGATCAGTCTTGGGAACAGTTTCAGCTTTTCTTTGCGGAGCATGGCGTAGAATGTCCGGATAAGCTGGAATATGATACAGCTATGAAAGAAATAAATCCTCCCGTTGCTGCTCCCCCCAAACGAAAACCACCAGTAAAAAAGAAAACTGCTGCGACAAAAAGTCGTAGGAAGACGACAGCTAAAAAATGAAAATACTCGATACATGTTTAGCGATTGCTGCGATAGTAAATGTTGGTTTAGGCATGTTTTGGTATAAGGTTGGAAGCACTGAGGGGGTTTATCTAGCCGGTGCATCATTTACTTTGTGTTTGATTGGAATTTATGTTAGAGGTGTAAAATGAAGTTAGAGGATCTGTTTATTGGACCGTTGGGAGAAGCTCAACTAAGTGCTATTAAATTTACTAATGGCATGATACAAGCTCAATCTATTTTAGAAATACTAGAGCGAGTTGAGATTTTAGATAATCTGTTAGCAACTCAAAAACTTGAAGAAGTTGAAAAAAAGGTTGCCGAACAGCTAAGAGAGGAATTATACAATACAGTTATTTCTCTGAGCGAGGGAGTACCCGAAGATGGAAAAACAGCTGAAAAAAAGATACTTTAATTATTTAGTCTCTCACTATGGGAGAATGTCCGATGCATCGGTTCGTAAACTCTTGGAAAAGGCTTTACTGAGATTAACATTGGCCAAAGTGTACCCAGCTGATGTTTTAGAAAAAGTGATTGAAGATATGGTCGAAGAAGGAAATAGTGTTTCTAAAATTTTAGCTCATGTTGATATGCTAGATATTGAAAATAGGATTTAAGATACATTTGTAACTTCTGCGTTATAATTAAATAAAATATGTTTCAAGTGAGGGACTATGAAAGTATTAAGTTTTG